>Ga0214919_10002332_pt1 | contig 29977 bp, 23 predicted proteins | sample LL1503_MetaG_FD_177994 | JGI IMG/M metagenome (GOLD analysis project Ga0214919, IMG submission 177994) | Freshwater microbial communities from Lake Lanier, Atlanta, Georgia, United States - LL-1503 | ecosystem: Environmental > Aquatic > Freshwater > Lake | place: USA: Georgia | collected... | reverse complement strand
CGTTAATGATGCGAACTTCTTTCTTAACTTTCTTAAGCGCTTCAACGCCAATTAAGTTGGCAGTCTCTTTGGTCTTTGGCAAATGGATCGAGATGAAATCACTGCGCGTAAGTAGAGTGTCTAGATCAACGAGTTCAACACCAAGTTGTGCAGCGCGCGCTGGCTGCAGGTATGGATCGTAAGCGATTACATTCATCCCAAAAGCCTGCATGCGATGCGCAACCAATTGACCGATGCGACCAAAGCCCACAATTCCTAGCGTCTTTTCAAATAGTTCAGCGCCGGTGTACTTAGAGCGCGCCCACTTACCATTGCGAAGCGCCGCATGCGCAGGTGAGATAAATCGTGCTGAAGCAAGAAGTAAAGAGATCGCAAGTTCTGCCGCTGAAACAATATTTGAAGTTGGTGCGTTAACGACCATTACACCTGCGGTTGTTGCTGCAGGGATATCGACGTTATCGAGACCAACGCCTGCGCGAGCAATAACTTTCAAACCCTTTGCCGCAGCAATTGCTTCTGCATCCATTTTGGTTGCAGAACGGATCAAAACCGCGTCGACCCCTTTGCCAAGTTCGGCAAGGAGTTCGGCGCGGTTTGCGCCATCGCAATTGCGTACTTCGAAGTCAGGTCCTAGCGCCGCAAGCGTTGCAGGGCTTAACTCTTCAGCAATTAATACAACAGGTTTAGCCACGTGATGCGCTGCCTTCTCGGTAATCATCTTTATTTGAAGTCTTGATCCAGCTAAACATCTTGCGAAGTTCGCGTCCCACGCTTTCGATTGGATGAGCTTCACCCTTTGCGCGAAGCGCCTTAAATTCTGGAGCTCCTGCTTCTTGATCATCAATGAAGCGCTTAGCAAATGCGCCAGATTGAATATCTGCAAGAACTGCCTTCATGTTCTCTTTAACGCTTGGATCTATCACGCGTGGACCTGACACATAATCGCCATATTCAGCAGTATCTGAAACTGACCAACGCTGCTTGGCGATTCCACCTTCGAACATCAAGTCAACGATCAACTTGAGTTCATGCAAGCACTCGAAGTAAGCAACCTCTGGCTGGTATCCAGCTTCAGTAAGAGTTTCAAAACCGTACATAACTAGCTGTGATGCACCACCGCAAAGAACTGACTGCTCACCAAAGAGATCTGTTTCAGTCTCCTCGGTAAATGTTGTGAGGATTCCACCAGCGCGTAGTCCGCCGATCGCCTTTGCATAGGAAAGTGTTAGTGGCCATGCGTTTCCGGTTGCATCTTGTTCAACTGCAACGATTACAGGGACTCCACGACCGCCTGCGAACTCGCGGCGAACTAAATGTCCTGGACCTTTTGGCGCAACCATGCAGACATCAACATTTGCAGTTGGCTTGATGTAACCAAAGCGGATATTGAAACCGTGACCGAAGAAGAGAGCATCACCATCTTTTAGGTTAGGCAAGATTGAATCTGTGTATACGTGGCGCTGCAAATGGTCGGGCACCAAGATCATGATGACGGTTGCTTCCTTAACTGCTTCTGCAACTGTTACAACGCGAAGGCCTTCTGCTTCTGCCTTTGCACGTGAAGGTGAACCTTCCTTAAGTCCAACGCGAACATCAACGCCTGAGTCACGCAGGTTAAGTGCGTGCGCATGGCCTTGTGAGCCGTAACCGATGATCGCGACTTTGCGACCCTGGATGATTGATAGATCTGCATCCTCTTCGTGATACATCGTTGCCACGGTATTTCTCCTTTTTTTATTTCGGGTTAGTTTTGGGTTAGTTTTGGTAATCGGGTTGAGTGTCGTGAATTTCTTCAACTTTGCCTGTCACATCTATGATCGATATGACGCTGACAAGTTTGTCGAGCTGAGCAATAACTTGCTCGAGAGAGTGGCCTTCGACGGCAACTCCAATAATCATCTTTGAGATAGTTGAATCTTCAGTAGGTCCAACGTTAAGCGTTTCGATGTTAAATGCCCGGCGTGAAAAGAGGCCCGCTACTCGAGCAAGAACGCCTGGTTCGTTTTCAACGAGAACTTCAAGAGTGTGTTGACGGCGGCTAGTAGTCATTAGAGCTCCTGGGAATCCCAGTCAGGCGCTGTTGCGCGAGCGATCATGATTTCATCATTCGATGTTCCAGCGGCAACCATCGGCCAAACCATCGCATCACGATGAACACGGAAGTCGACAACAACTGGTTGGTCATTAATAGACATCGCCTTTTCGATTGTCTTATCCAAATCTTCAGGGCGTTCACAAGATAGTCCAACGCAACCCATGCTTTCAGCAAGCATGGGGAAATTTGGAACGCGCTTTGATTCGAGGTTGGTGTTTGAGTAACGACCTTCGTAAAACAACGTCTGCCACTGGCGTACCATGCCGAGAGATTCGTTATTGATGATTGCAACCTTGATTGGAATATTATTTAGCGCACAAGTAACAAGTTCCTGATTGGTCATCTGGAAACATCCGTCTCCATCAATTGCCCAAACAGTTGCATTTGGTGCGCCAACTTTTGCACCCATCGCAGCAGGTACGGCATAACCCATTGTTCCCGCGCCACCTGAGTTAAGCCATGTACGTGGGTGTTCATATGAAATAAATTGTGACGCCCACATCTGATGCTGGCCCACTCCTGCGGTAAAGATTGTCTGCGTTCCAGAAATCTTGCCGATACGTTCAATCACTTGTTGTGGAGAAAGCGATCCATCTTCAGGGAGGTCATAGCCTAACGGATATGTGGCCTTGAGTGAATTCATCTGACGTAACCAAGTTGAAAGATCCGGCTGGCTCTTGGCAAGAGCTGCTTTAAGCGCTGGAATAAGTGCGGAAATCGTTTCTCTTACATCTCCAACAACTGCAACATCGGCATGACGGTTCTTACCGATTTCTGCAGGATCGATATCTGCATGAATTATCTTTGCATTTGGCGCAAATGTGGAAAGTTTTCCGGTTACGCGATCATCGAAACGCGCGCCTAAAGTGATTAATAAATCGGCTTTTTGAAGTGCGGTAACTGCAGCAACGGTTCCGTGCATACCTGGCATGCCCATATGCAATGGATGTGAGTCAGGAAATGCACCGCGCGCCATAAGAGTTGTTACTACTGGTGCGCCAAGAATTTCAACTAGCTGGCGCAGTTCTTTATGTGCACTAGCTTTAATTACGCCTCCGCCAACATAGAAGACTGGCTTTGCTGATTGCGCAATCAGTGCAGCTGCATCCGTGATCGCCTGTGCATCAGCAGTCGTCTTTGGGTTATATCCCGCAAGTTTCATGGAAGTCGGCCAGTTAAAAGTGGTCATCTTCTGCATCGCATCTTTTGCAACGTCAACCAAGACTGGGCCTGGTCGACCCGTAGTTGCGATGTGGAAAGCCTCAGCGATAACGCCTGGAATTTCATCGGGATTGGTTACCAAATAATTATGTTTGGTAAATGGCATGGTGATTCCGCGAATATCAGCTTCTTGGAATGCATCTGTGCCGATGGCAGCAGATGGAACTTGTCCGGTGATTGCAATAAGTGGAACCGAATCCATCGCGGCATCCATCAAAGGAGTAACTAGGTTTGTAGCGCCCGGGCCAGATGTTGCAATACAAACGCCAGCGCGACCTGTAACTTGCGCATATCCCGTTGCAGCATGGCCGGCGCCTTGTTCGTGGCGAACCAAGATGTGGCGAATAGATGAATCAAAGATCGGATCGTAAGCAGGAAGAATTGCGCCGCCGGGAAGTCCAAACATCACATCTACATTTGCTGCTTCTAGGCTTTTCACCAATGAAGTAGCTCCTGTCATTGCTGTGCCGTTGGCCGTTGGTGTGTGCGCCATCTTCTTACTCCTTTCCGTACCCTAGTTTTGATTTCCAGTTTGGTTAATTACTTCTATTTCTACTATTCATTTCTTAAATGAAAAAACCCTCAGAGGATCTGAGGGCGCGTGCGTTAAAAAGACACGCGCTATTGAGCCACCACGATCACTGAAATGACTGATGACGAAATAAGCGCGAACTTCTTAGACATGTCGGTATTCTCCAATGCCGACAGGTAATGAGTCAAGGTTTGAGATGTAAGTCTCAAATTGTGAAATTAGCCGCAGACCGCGCCCTTTGAGGCTGAGCCAACGGTTTTCGAGTACTTTGCCAATACCCCACGGGTGTACTTATGGGTAAGTGGTTTCCAGCCAACTTTGCGCGCTTCGATTTCTGCAGGGTCGACCAAGAGATCCAAGGTGCGCGCCTTAATATCAATGCGAATGCGATCGCCATCTTTAATAAATGCAATTGGTCCGCCATCGACCGCTTCTGGTGCGACATGGCCAACACAGAGACCGGTTGATCCGCCAGAGAAGCGACCATCTGTAAGAAGTAACGTTGATTTTCCAAGACCTGCGCCTTTGATTGCACCGGTGATCATCAACATCTCGCGCATTCCTGGTCCCCCTTTAGGACCTTCGTAGCGAATAACTACAACATCGCCTGCTTGAATGGTTCCGTTTTCCAACGCTTCCATCGCAGCTTGTTCGCGTTCAAATACGCGAGCAGGTCCTTCAAAAGTTTCGATACCAATACCTGCGGTTTTGCATACTGCGCCATCGGATGCAAGTGAGCCACCAAGAATTGTGATTCCGACATCGGTAGACATCGGTTTATCAACTGGAAATAGGACGCTGCCATCTGCAAATGGAGGATTAATATCCTCCAGATTTTCAGCCATAGTCTTTCCAGTAACGGTTAGCACATCACCATGTAAGTAACCTGCATCAAGCAAAATACGAAGTACAACCGGTATACCACCTACGCGGTCTACATCGGTCATAACGTACTTTCCAAATGGCTTGAGATCGCCAAGCAATGGAACTTTGGATCCAATGCGATGGAAATCTTCCATACGAAGATCAACTTCTGCTTCGTGTGCAATAGCGAGTAAGTGAAGCACTGCATTGGTTGAACCACCAAGTGCCATCAGAATCGTTATGGCATTTTCAAATGCTTGCTTAGTCAAAATATCTCGGGTTGTAATTCCTTTACGGATTAATTCGACTACTGCGGCACCTGAAGCGACTGCGAACGCATCGCGGCGACGATCTACGGCAGGTGGTGCTGCAGATCCGGGAAGTGAAAGTCCAATTGCTTCGCCAATGCTTGCCATTGTGTTAGCGGTGTACATGCCGCCACAAGCGCCTTCGCCAGGACAGATTGCGCGTTCGATTTGATCGACCCGCTCTTTGGTAATTAATCCGCGAGCGCATGCACCGACTGCTTCGAAGGCGTCAATGATCGTTACATCTTTACCATCTACTTGGCCAGGAAGAGTGGAACCTGCATAAACAAATACTGATGCCACATCGAGACGCGCTGCGGCCATCATCATTCCAGGAAGTGACTTATCACACCCAGCAAAAGTGACCATGCCATCAAGGCGTTCTGCCTGCATCACCGTTTCTACTGAATCTGCAATTACTTCGCGCGATACGAGAGAGAAGTGCATTCCTTCGTGGCCCATTGAAATTCCATCAGAGACGGAAATGGTGCCGAATTGCATTGGGAATCCGCCAGCATCGATAACACCTTGTTTCGAAGCTTTTGCTAAACGATCAAGTGAGAGGTTGCATGGCGTAATTTCGTTCCAAGAAGAAGCGATTCCGATCTGAGGTTTAACCCAATCTTCATCTCCCATTCCGACTGCGCGGAGCATTCCGCGAGCAGGAGCGCGCTCTAATCCATCTGTGACTAAACCAGAGCGTGGCTTCATCTGCGACATATGTGAATCCTAACCTTGACCTAGATGTTTGAGTAGTAACTCTCTGACTTTTGCGGCATCTGCTTGGCCCTTTGTCTCTTTCATGACTGCGCCTATTAGTGCACCAGCTGCAGGAATATGACCGTTACGAACTTTGTCGGCGGTCTCTGATTGCTCTGCACAAACTTTTTCGATCGCAGCCATAAGTGCGCCATCATCATTTACAACTTTAATACCGCGCTTGGCAACAACTTCAGAAGGCTTTCCTTCACCGGCGATTACACCCTCAACAACTTGGCGCGCCAATTTATCTGTTAGTTCGCCTGCGGCAACGAGTGCAACAATTTCGGCAACATCTGATGGAGTGATTGAAAGATCGGAAATCGCAATTTCTTTCTCGTTGGCAATTCGTGAAATTTCACCGAGCCACCAAGTGCGAGCTTTAGTTGGATCTGCGCCAAGCAGAACCGTTGCTTCCACAATATCTAGAACGTCAGCGTTAATCATCGCCGCCATTTCCTTATCTGGAACCGCCCACTCTTCTTTCAATCGCTTGCGACGAAGTGATGGGCGTTCCGGCAATCCTGAGCGCAGATTTTCAATCCAAGCGGCATCAGGTGCGACAGGAACTAAATCTGGCTCTGGGAAGTATCGGTAATCCTCGGCTTGTTCTTTAGAACGACCCGAACGAGTCAAGCCGGTATCTTCTTGGAAGTGGCGAGTCTCTTGCTTAACTTTCTTGCCCTCATTTAACAGCTCTGCATGGCGGATCATTTCACTACGGATAGCGCGTTCGACAGAACGAAGTGAGTTTACGTTCTTGGTTTCAGAACGTGTTCCTAGAACATCTGAACCAATTAAGCGAAGGGAGACGTTAGCATCGCAACGAAGTGATCCTTGCTCCATCTTTACATCTGAAACCTTTAAGCCGCGCAAGATGTCGCGGAGTTCGGCAACGTATGCCTTGGCAACTTCTGGTGCGTATTTGCCAGTGCCAGGAACAATCTTGGTAACAATTTCTACAAGTGGAATACCAGCACGGTTGTAATCAAGCAGTGAATATTCCGCGCCGTGAATACGTCCGGTTGTGCCGCCAACGTGCAGCGACTTTCCGGTGTCTTCTTCCATATGTACACGTTCAATTTCAATACGGAACTGCTTTGGTCCTTCTTCAGTTTCGATTTCTACATCTACATATCCATCAAAGCAGATTGGTTCGTCGTATTGTGAAATCTGGAAGTTCTTTGGCATATCTGGATAGAAATAGTTCTTACGGGAAAAGCGGCTATAAGGTGCGATCTGACAGTTAAGCGCTAAGCCAATCTTGATGGTTGACTCGATGGCAGTTGCGTTAACAACTGGAAGTGCACCAGGAAGGGCCAAACAGACCGGACAAGTTTGAGTATTAGGTTCTGCACCGAATGTAGTGCTGCATGAACAGAACATCTTTGATTCGGTATTTAGTTCTACGTGAACTTCGAGTCCGAGTACGGGTTCGTACTTGGAAATTACATCGTCATAGCTAAGTGCCATTATTTGGCACCTCCCAGCGCTGGAACCTGATCAATTAGATATCCGCCCCATTTGCTGACTAGAGCCGCTTCAAGTGCGCCGCCAACTTCATATAAACGTTGATCTTGCATAGCCGGGGCCATGATCTGAAAACCAACTGGCAGGCCATCTTCATCTGCAAGCCCCGCTGGCAAACTCATTCCGCAGATACCGGCAAGATTTACTGGGATCGTTGCCACATCCGCTAAATACATAGCGATCGGATCCTCTGACTTTTCACCGATCTTAAAGGCGGTAATCGGTGATGTTGGTGAAACCAAAACATCTGCTTGGGTAAACGCCTTCTTGTAATCCTCAATGATCAGCGTGCGAATCTTCTGCGCGCTACCGTAGTAAGCGTCGTAATAACCTGAAGAAAGCGCATATGTGCCCAGAATGATGCGGCGCTTTACCTCGCGGCCAAAGCCAGCTTCGCGTGTGGCGTTCATAACGCTTTCCGCAGATGCGCCATCAACATCGCCTGTCCGAAGTCCATAACGCATCGCATCAAAGCGCGCCAAGTTAGATGAGCACTCAGACGGTGCAATTAAGTAATAAGCAGCAAGTGCGAATTCAAAACTTGGGCAATCAACTTCGACGATTTCAGCGCCTAAAGATGCCAGAGTTTCAAGTGATTCGTTAAAGCGGGCAAGAACGCCGGTTTGGTAACCGCTGCCCTGCAATTGCTTAATGACACCGATCTTCTTACCTTTTACATCTGCGCTGCGTGCCGCAGCTACAACCTTTGGAACAGCCGCATTAATGCTGGTTGCATCTCTTGGGTCATGACCTGCCATTACTTCGTGCAGCATTGCAGTATCTAAAACGGTGCGCCCAAAAGGTCCGGCTTGATCGAGGCTAGATGAGTAAGCAATTAGCCCGTAGCGCGAAACCGCGCCGTAAGTTGGACGAACGCCAACGATTCCGGTTAACGCTGCTGGTTGGCGAATCGATCCACCAGTATCTGATCCGACTGCGATTGGTGCTTCAAATGCACTGACCGCTGCCGCTGATCCACCGCTTGAGCCACCAGGGGTGCGAGATAAATCCCAAGGATTAAAAGTTGGTCCATAACCAGAGTTTTCGGTGGATGAACCCATCGCGAACTCATCCATGTTGGTTTTACCAAGAATTACAACTCCGGCCTGCTTTAACTTAGAGACGACAGTTGAGTCGTACGGCGGCTTCCAACCTTGCAAAATCTTTGATCCAGCTGTTGTTGGTACGCCCTCTTGCGCCAAAACATCTTTCAGGGCAAGTGGAATTCCAGCGAGCGGATGCAATTTCTTACCTGCTGCACGTTCGCCATCAACCTTGGCTGCTTGGGCAAGCGCATTTTCGCTATCAACATGCAGGAATGCTTTTACCTTTGGGTCGACTTCGTTAATGCGATCTAAATGGCTTTGGGTAAGTGCAACTGAAGTCATCTCCCCTGATGAAAGCGCAGCCGACATTTGGGCGGCGGTCTTTTTAATCATTCAGCTTCACCAAGAATTTGGGGAACGCGAAAACGCTGATCCTCTTGAGCAGGCGCACCAGAAAGGGCTTGTTCTGGAGTAAGGCTTGATTGCACTTGATCTTCACGAAAAATATTTTCAATTGGCTGCGGATGCGATGTCGCTTTCACGCCTTCTAGATCTAACTCTTGCACTCGGGCAACGGCGTCGAGAATGCTGCCGAATTGTGACGCCAGATTTACAAGTTCTTCTTCAGTCATCTCGATACGGGCGAGGGCTGCCAACTTTGCGACATCATCACGGGAAAGGCTGCTCATAGTGTTTGAAGTTTAATGAGAAAGCCCATTACGAGCGAATTTGTCCGTTGCCAGTGACAATCCATGTGGTGGTCGTCATCGCTTCCAAGCCCATTGGGCCGCGCGCATGGAGCTTTTGATTTGAGATACCAATTTCAGCGCCAAATCCCATTTGCTCGCCGTCGGTAAAGCGAGTTGATGTATTAACCATTACCGCAGCGCAATCTGCAAGTGCGATAAATCGATCGGCGTTCTCTTTATTTTCCGTAACGATAGCTTCGGTGTGATTGGTGCCGTACTTTGCAATGTGATCTGCGGCAGCATCCACGGAATCAACTACGCCCACATTCATCTCGAGTATCCCGTATTCGGTACACCAATTTTGATCAGTGGCAGGCGTTGATGCGATACCAAATTTTTCGGCAACTTTCTGAGCAGTGGCATCGCTATGCAAAACCACACCGGCATCAGATAAAGCCTTGAGCGCCATTGGCAAAAAAGTTGGAGCGATTGCGCGATGAACCAAGAGAGTTTCAGCGGCATTACAAACACTTGGGCGGTGTGTTTTGGAGTTAATCAAAATTGGTAGCGCCTTTTCAATATCGGCAAATTCGTCAACGTAGACGTGGCATACGCCTGCGCCAGTTTCAATTGTTGGAACCGTTGATTCATCGACAACCATGCGGATAAGTGCCGCACTGCCGCGGGGAATAACTAGATCCACTTTACCTCGCGCATTTAATAAAGCTTTAACTGTTGCCCGATCCTCTGAAGGTACTAATTGGATAACTTCAGGTGAGATCTTGGTTGTCGCTAGAGCATCACGAATTACGGTTACTAAAACTTGATTGCTTGCGGCGGCAGTTGATGATCCGCGCAGAAGTGCGGCGTTGCCAGACATGAGCAAGATAACTGCCGCATCTACCGTGACATTTGGGCGCGCTTCATAGACCATGCCGATAACACCAAATGGAACAGAAATCTGCTTTAAATCTAAACCGTTTGGCAGAGTTGATTGGCGCAGAACTTGTCCGAGCGGATCCGGTAGATCTGCAACCAAACGCGCCCCGTTTGCCATACCTGCAACGCGAGATTCGGTAAGAAGTAAACGATCTTGCATTTGCGGGTGCATTTTTTCAGCTTTTGCGCGAGCGATATCTTCACCATTAGCTTTAAGAATTTCTGCGCTACGTGATTCGATTGCCGCAGCAATTGCATACAGAGCGGCTTTACGTTCAGCACCTGTTGCGGTTGAAAGAGTGCGGGCAGCCGTGCGAGCTTTAAGCGCTAACTCGGAAACTATTTCGACGGCATCCATAGGTTTAAGCCTAGCGGGAGTTACCCTGTAGCCGTGCTCAAATTAATTCGTAGGTTTGCCATAACTGTCCTTGTCCTATATCTCGCGCTATTTGGAGTTACTAAAGCCATTAGATATCCCGAACCAATTGCGGTGATCAAGCTAGGTCTAGCGCCTGCCTCCAAGACTCCCGATTTGATGCCTTTCCATTACATAGTTGCCGCACCTAAAACTTATGCGCCTTGGAAGAATGGAAATTCGGAGACCGTACAAAACGTTAAATATGACGGCAAGCGAATTACCTTTGATGATTTTCTAAAACAGACAAGTACCAACGCTTTCATCATTATTCGTGATGGCAAAATTACTTACGAGTCTTATCTAAATGGTAAAACGCAGAGCACGATTTTGCCTTCTTATTCAGTGGCAAAGACAATGACTTCTCTCCTAATCGGTCAACTTATTAGCGAAGGAAAGATCAAAGAGTCAGATACCTTTGCATCCATCTTGCCCGAATTCAAGGCTGGCACTTCATTCGACAAAGTAACAATCAAAGATTTATTAGATATGAACTCAGGTGTGGGAGTCTCGGATAACTATCCATCGGGGCCTTCTGGTTGGGGTGTTGCAATTGCCCAGATGTATGCATCAACTGACGTTGAATGGTGGTTGATGCACAATCGCAAGATGCGGGAAGAGCCAGGGACTTTCCCCGAATATCGCAGCGTGAATACTCAGATGTTGGGAATGATAATTCAGAAGGTAACCGGGCGAAGCCTTTCAGATGAATTTACCGAACGTGTTTGGCAGCGAGTCGGCGCAGATTATGACGCAACTTGGAACGTAGACCACAAAGGTGGTCATGAGAAAGCTTTCTGTTGCTTCAACGCAACAGCGCGTGACTATGCGCGAATTGGAGTTGCACTAATTTCCGATCAGAGCGCTAAGAATAAATATGCGATCACCAATCCTGCTTGGTTAACCCGTCTATCGACGCCCGTTGTGAAACTTGATTATGGATGGGGCTACGGTGCACAAATGTGGCATCCATATCCAGGAATTAATCTGATGCTCGGTCTGCATGGCCAATATATTTATCAGGATAAAGCCAATAAAACGGTGATCGTAAAACTTAGCGATTTACCTACATCTGCTGATGGATTGGCGCCGAAAATTGCATCTGTCTTAAAGCAGATAGCAGAGAAGAACTACTAGAGAAGTACTAGGTCGTCGCGATGCACGAGTTCGCGCTCGTACTCGGCGCCAAGCGTTGCAGCAAGTTCTTTAGTCGAGCGACCTAACATCTGTGGGATTTCGTGAGCATCAAATGCCACTAACCCGCGGGCGATTACTTTCTTATCCGCGCCAACAAGTTCAACAGTATCTCCAGCGATGAATTCACCTTCGATGGCGGTTACACCTGCAGGAAGTAGGGAGACCCCGCGTTCCAGAATTGCAGTAACTGCACCTGCATCAAGAATTAAACGACCGCGTGGAGTTGAGGCATGAGCCAGCCAGAGCAATCGTGAAGTCGAACGGGTTCCGTGCGCAGCAAATAAAGTTCCAACTTCTGCACCAGTAAGCGCAGCTTCGGCTTTATCTAGCGATGTCAACAACATTGGAGTTCCCGCACCAGTTGAGATACGTGCCGCTTCAATCTTGGTAACCATTCCCCCGCTACCGACGCCAGATGAACCAACGCCACCAATTTCGATGCTTTCGATATCTGCAATGTGATCAACAAAAGAAATTGCCTTTACTCCAGCTTGTGATGGTGGAGCATCGTAAAGGGCATCGACATCAGATACCAAGACAAGTAAATCCGCACCGATTAATAGCGAAACTAACGCTGCAAGGCGATCGTTATCCCCGAAGCGAATTTCTTGGGTTCCAACTGAATCGTTTTCGTTAATGATTGGGACAACGCCAAGTGAGAGCAACTTATTTAGGGTCTGTTGTGCGTTCTGATAATGCGAACGGCGCACCACATCTTCGGTGGTTAGTAGAACTTGAGAGGAAACTAATTTGTGGCGTGAAAAATTTTCGTTGTATTTAGCGATCAACAAACCTTGCCCAACAGATGCAGCTGCTTGCTGAGTCGCCAAATCCTTTGGACGAGAAGTTATACCCAATGGAGCAAGTCCAGCGGCGATTGCACCGGAGGAAACAAGGACAACTTCCGAACCACGTGTGCGAAGTTGGGCTACCAAATCTACGATCTTGGATACAGATGCGCTATCAAGGGCAGAGCCTGCGCTACCGGTTAGCGAAGAGGATCCAATTTTGATGACGACCCTTTTCGCACTTGTTACTGCGCTGCGGCTCATTTACTTATCCTCACTATTTGGCTCTGTAAGGCGTGGAGTATGTGGGTCCTCCACGTTGTACTCCCATTGTTGCGCAATTTCTTCATCGCTTAATTGATCGACAACACGTTCTTCTACAACCCAGGCACCTTCTAGGCGTGAATCTTCACCGCGGCGATGTAAATGACCTGCTAATTGTTCTGCACCAGCTTCGATGGTTGGTTCCCACTCGAAGACAACTTCATTATCGCCAGAACCAATGCGGACTTCGCTGCCTGCGACCGCGCCTTTCTTGAACAACTCTTTTTCAACTCCAAGTTGTGCCAAGCGATCTGCTAAGTAACCAATCGCTTCTGCGTTCTTAAAGTTTGTTTGGCGAACCCAACGAACAACTTTCTGTCCGCGCACGCTAAATGAACCATCGGCGTTTGCCTGGACCGTAAATCCAGAATCATCAACTGCGGTTGGGCGCAAGATAATGCGAGTACGTTCTTCGGTTACTGCCTCCGCACGCGCTTTTTGAACAAGACGTGCCATCGCATAGAGAAGTTCAGTTAAACCGATGCGACTTGCGGCAGACACTGGGTAGACCTCGTATCCCTTATCGCGCAGGGTCTGCGCGACCATATCCGCCATCGCCTGAGCATCAGGTAGATCGATCTTGTTTAGCGCAACTATGCGAACGCGATCTTCGAGACCACCATACTGCGCAAGTTCTGATTCAATGATTTCTAGATCGGTAATTGGATTGCGATCAGTTTCTAAAGTTCCACAATCAAGGACATGAACCAGCGCAACACATCGCTCGACGTGACGTAAAAATTCCAGGCCTAAGCCTTTACCTTGTGATGCGCCTGGAATAAGTCCTGGCACATCAGCAACAGTAAATCGAGTATCGTCAGCTTGAACAACTCCCAAGTTTGGAACAAGAGTTGTAAATGGATAGTCCGCGATCTTAGGACGCGCCGCAGAAATGGCTGCGATTAGTGATGACTTACCAGCACTTGGATAGCCAACAAGTGCGATATCTGCGACTGATTTAAGTTCTAAGTAAAGAGTTCGCTCTTCGCCTGGTTCGCCAAGGAGTGCAAAACCTGGTGCACGACGCTTTGATGAAGAGAGCGCTAAATTTCCAAGACCACCGTGGCCACCTTGCGCTGCCAGGAAAGTTGTACCGACGCCAATTAAATCGGCGAGTTGGTTTCCTTTATCGTCATAAACAACCGTTCCGTTTGGAACAGGCAGAATTAAATCTTCACCGTAAGTTCCATCCTTGCGATCGCCATAACCTTGTGAACCAGAGGTTGCTTTACGATGTGGTGAGTGGTGGAAATCTAGAAGGGTAGTAACGCTGGAATCGACTACTAGAACTACATCTCCCCCACGACCACCGTTTCCGCCATCTGGACCACCAAGTGGTTTAAATTTTTCGCGCTTGACAGAGACGCAACCATCGCCACCTTTTCCAGCTGTGGCATAGAGCGTTACGCGATCGACAAATGTTGTCATCTCTTAACGCTCCCTTCTGTTCTGGAAATATTGAAAATTAATCTATTTGTGAAATAAAAAGAGCGAGCCACGAACGCGGCTCGCTCTTTTTGAGAAACCTTAATTAAGCGACCGGAACAACCACGTTCACTACACGACGACCGCGAGCGCGACCGAATTCAACTGCGCCTGCGGCTAGTGCAAAGAGAGTGTCATCCTTACCGCGACCAACATTCTTTCCTGGGTGAAAATATGTTCCGCGTTGACGTACCAAAATTTCGCCAGCATTTACTTCTTGTCCGCCAAAGCGCTTGATACCGAGGTACTGCGCATTTGAATCGCGACCGTTGCGTGTCGAGGAGACACCCTTCTTACTTGCCATTGTTCAACCCCTTATTTCACGCCGCTGATTGCGGTGATCTTGACTCGAGTTTGCTGTGCACGAAAACCTTGACGACGACGGTAACCGGTCTTGTTCATGTAGCGAAGGATGTCGATCTTTGGACCCTTTACTTCGTCAATTACTTCGCCGGTAACTTTTACACCGCTAAGAACTTTTGGATCAGCTGTAACGCTGGCACCGTCTACGACAAGTAGCGCAGGGAAAGATACGGTGGCACCAGCAGCCTGGTCGATGCGATCGACGGTGATGGTTTCACCAACGGTTACTTTCTCCTGGCGGCCGCCAGCTTTAACGATTGCGTACACGATTCTTGCTCCAGTTCATTTCACGCTCATGAGCGCCTAGGTGGGCGTCCTTCGAGCAGGGGCTAAGCGTACGGATTTCGTACCCCTAGGGTCAAATTGAGGGTTTTCTAGGCGGTAATGATCCCGCTAGATGCTGCCCGGCGACGGCGTCTTCCGGCTGGCTTGGTTTCAACCTCTACTACTACATCTGCTGATTCATCAGCCGCTGTTTCAGTATTTAAAGTCTCGTGAAATTCATGTTCAGTTGCCTGATCTTCATCAACATCTTCATGTGATGCTGATTGTGAATTTACTTGTGGCATTGGCGCCTTCATCTTTACTGGATCCATGTGGATATGAATTCCGCGGCCGGCACATGAATCGCAAGTTGTTGAAAACGCTTCGATAAGTCCTTGTCCAACACGCTTACGTGTCATCTGAACTAAGCCAAGTGAAGTTACTTCAGCAACTTGGTGCTTGGTGCGATCGCGGCCCAGACATTCAACCAAGCGACGCAGAACTGCATCGCGGTTGGATTCCAGAACCATATCGATAAAGTCGATAACGACAATACCACCTAGGTCGCGCAGACGAAGTTGACGGGCAATTTCTTCTGCCGCTTCTAAGTTGTTCTTGGTAACGGTTTCTTCGAGGTTTCCACCCTTACCGATAAATTTACCGGTGTTAACGTCGATAACAATCATCGCTTCAGTGCGATCGATAACTAGTGAACCACCGGATGGCAGGTAAACCTTGCGATCGAATGCTTTAGCGAGTTGCTCTTCAACGCGGTAGTCAGCAAAGAGATCTCCAGTACCTGTGTACTTCTCAATCTTCGAAACTAATTCAGGAGCGATTGAACCAAGGTAAGAACTAATTTCTTCCCATGCTTCATTACCTTGAATAGTTAGCCTGCGGAAATCTTCATTAAAGATATCGCGGATAACTCGCACCGCTAGATCAGGTTCAGAGAGTAGAAGTGCTGGTGCGTGGAAGTTTGGATTCTCAGATTTTTGATAAATATCTTCCCACTGCGCTTTTAGGCGAGCAACATCGTTGGTGAGCTCTTCTTCGCTAACACCTTCCGCTGCAGTACGGACAATTACGCCCGCTTCTTCGGGGATTAGATTTTTAAGAATTGCTTTCAAGCGTGTGCGCTCTGATTCTGGCAGGCGCTTTGAAATACCACTCATTCCACCGCCAGGAACATAGACAACATAGCGGCCAGGAAGAGAGATCTGGCTAGTTAAACGCGCACCCTTTTGACCGATTGGATCTTTAGTTACCTGAACAAGAACAGGCTGCCCGGTCTTAAGAACCATTTCAATTTTGCGTGGTTGCGTTTCGGAAATACCTGCAGCATCCCAGTTAACTTCACCAGCATAGAGAACTGCGTTGCGACCCTTGCCGATATCAACGAAGGCAGCTTCCATCGAAGGAAGAACGTTTTGTACTCGACCCAGGTAAACGTTTCCGACATAAGAAACGTTGGCGTTACGGTTAACGTAATGCTCAACCATGATCTTGTCTTCAATTACTGCAATCTGAATACGATCACCAATCTGGCGAACAACCATTTCGCGATCCACGTTTTCACGCCGCGCTAAGAATTCTCCATCTGTGATGATGGTTCCGCGACGACGATATGGCTCGCGATAATCTCCACGGTAGTCATTACGGCCGCCACGGTCACGATCGCGACCGCGATTACGAGTTCCACGTTCATTGCGATCAGCGCGTGCAAGACGTTCAGTGCGTTCACGAACTTCGCGGACTTTAACAACTGTAATTACGCCATCTTCATCAACTATCTCACCAGGAGTTACACCGTCACCTTTTGCGCGACGGCGACGGCGACGGCGATGCGTAGCGCCATCTGGTGACTCTTCGCTGAATTCTTCTGCTTCCTCAGAATCTTTTGATGAAGTTGCCTCTGCACCATCAGCGCTCGGCTTGCGACGACCGCGTCCACCGCGACGACGGCGACGACTGCGACCGCCACGTAAATCTGAATCTTCGCTATCTGCAGAATCTAAAGGAGCAGAAGAAGATGCCTTCTCTTCTACTTCGCTCTCTGGTTCTGCTTTCTTAGCGCTCTTCTTTGCCGCAGCCTTAGGCGCCTTCTCAACTGGCGCTGCTTGAAAAATTGGAACGGGGATTGAAGGAGCATTCTTCTTCGATTTACTTTCAACCGCCTCAACGGCAGGCGTTGTTTCAACGCTTGCTTCTAATTCGGCAGCTTTCTTCTTGCTAACTTTTTTCACCGCACGCTTGCGCGGTGATTTTGGCTCAATCGCCATGGCACCAAATCCTTTTTATTAAATCGTTGTTTAAAAACCTTGTTTAAAAACCTTGTTTAAAAACTCTGCTTTAGTCCGCCGCTGGCTATGTGCCGCGAATTGGTTCGCGAGCCGCGCTGAACTGTTGCCCTAAGTATGCCAGATAGAAAGGCTAATTCGCGAAATGAGCGTGAATTAGGGGCGGCTTATCCGCGGTGGCGAGCGTGAACGTTTTGCAAGAGTCCAAAGCCGATCATGTTGGCGAACATACTTGAACCGCCGTATGAGACAAATGGAAGTGGCACACCTGTCATCGGCATCATGCCAAGTGTCATGCCAATATTTTCAAAAGCTTGAAAGGCAAACCAGGCAATTACGCCCGTGCAAACCAATTTTCCATAAGGGTCACTCGATCTGCGGGCAATACCGAAAGCTCGCATCAATACCGTCAGATATAAGATCAAAATTAATCCGCAACCAAGGAAGCCGAGTTCTTCGCCGGCAACCGTAAAGATAAAGTCAGTTTGTTGCTCGGGAACAAAGCGCCCATTTGTTTGAGGTCCATTAAATAAACCAGTACCAATTAATCCGCCTGATCCAACTGTGATTCTGGCTTGGCGTAATTGATAGCCACTTCCCTGCGAGTCAGCGTTGGGATCGACAAACGCCTGTAAACGCTTAACTTGATAATCGTTTATCACTCCAACTTTAACTGCCGTAAAACTTCCTATCACCGCAACGATCAAGAGACCGACGACCCAGCGCATCGGCGCTCCAGAAACCGCAATAATCGTTACGACGGCGATGCTGATTATAAAAATTGTTCCCATATCGGGTTGTGCCAAGATCAATAAAACTGGAACTGCTGCAACCAGTAGCGCTTGCATTACATCTTTATGGGTTGGTTCATCTGAGTCGTGTGTGCGTTCAGATAAGATCATCGACATTCCTACGATGATAGAAATCTTCGCCAACTCAGCGGGCTGAATCTGAAAACCACTAGGTAGTCCGATCCAAGCTTTGGCGCCATTGATCTCTTGGCCTATACCTGGAATCAAAACTAGAATGAGGCCCAACACACCTGCAATCCAGAAGAAAGGTGTGTAGGCGCGAATTAATCGATAGTCAACAATCGTGGTTCCCCAGGCAAGCAACGCGCCAATAAATATATTTAACACATGGCGCTTAAGGTAATACTCGGGATCTAAGCCATTGGCTGCATACCAATTACGGGTCGCTGCATAAACTAGCATCGTTCCCAAGAGAAGCAACAAACCGACTGCAATACTAAGAATTGGATCAAAGCCAGCGAAGGCTGATCGGCGCAGTGATTTTCGGTAGTTAATGCGCTGAGATATCAAACTCATTTGGCCACCTTTACCTTCGTTGCTGGTGAGATCTTCGGAAGAGTGACAGGAGGAATTCCACTCGGGAATATGATCTTTGCAGAGTTAATGCGTGAACCTTGGACACCAAATAGCGTTTCGTAAATCTTTCTAACCCCAACACCTGAAGTAGATGCACCGAAGCCGCCCTGCGAGACCATCATGACAACTGCAAAACGTGGTTTTTCAGTTGGACCATATGAAGCAAACCAGGATGTATTTGCCTTCTTGGTCCCGTTTGGATTGCGACCGAATACTTCTGCAGTACCTGTCTTACCGCTGATGGCAATTGGGAAGCCGCTAAAGACTCCGGCTGCGGTTCCGCTAATTACAACTTCACGAAGTGCGCTATGCAAAAAATTGATCGTCTCCTTTGTAGCCGGGATCGTTCCAAGTTTTTCTGGAGAGAATTTCTTAACGACTGTTCCATCGGTCTTAACAATCGCCTTGGCGATAGTTGGCTTCCAAATTGTTCCGCCATTTCCAATCGCGCCATACATCTGGGCCAACTTCAGCGGGGTGATTACGGTATCGCCTTGGCCGATTGAGAAGTTAACGGCATCTCCTGCGCGAATCTTGTCGCCGTCTAAACAGTTTTCATACGCTAGTTGCACCAAGAATGCAGTCTGTTGGCTCTTTGGTGCTCGCGTCTTGTAGTTGCAATAGAAATCTTTATTTTGGGCATACCAAGCTTTGCGCCATTCCCGATCGGCCAAACGTCCTGAAGATTCGGAAGGAAGATCGATGCCGGTTTTCAGGCCGATCTGGAATCCTTTAGCTGCGTTAAAGAAGTAGTCATGGGCGTTGGATTTTGGCTTTAATCCCCCATCGCGTAGCCATTCATCGAATGCAATGCGGTACCAGATCGTGTCACACGATACGGCGATCGCTTTCTTCAACGAGATTCTTCCTTGTGCCTTACTGTCAAAGTTCTGGAATGCTCGCGTACCCACTTCAACCTGCGATGGACAGTCATAAGTTGCATTTAAGTCATAGCCAGCGTTTGCCGCAGCGACGACAGAAACCGATTTAAAAGTTGATGCTGGAGCAAAAAGCCCTTGCAACGCGCGAGATAACGCCGGAACTCCTGCCGATTCGCTATATAAATTTTCCGCTTCAGCAACAGTTAGCCCGCGTTCGAAAGCATTTGGATCATAAGTTGGATACGAAGCTAGCGCCAAAATTTGGCCGTTGCGTAAATCCATTACAACAGCAGCACCACCATCTGATCTATTTCCTGAGGCGCGGGCGCGTCGGACTGCATCGGCAAGTGCGCTCTCAGCAGCCGCCTGTACGCGAACATCAATACTTGTAATTAGATGATCGCCGCCAATTGGTTTTGAATTCTGGCTGGTTCTAGTTACCGCCTCTTTTCGGTCGACAATAACCGTTTTAATTCCTGGAGTTCCGCGAAGGTACTTGTCGTATTCAAACTCTAGACCAGCCTTACCGATTGATTCAGAACGAAAGTAGCTTCTTCCATTTGCTCCTGATAAATCTTGATCAGTAAGTGGTCCTATATAGCCAAGTAGGTGAGCAGCGTTTACTCCACCATTTCCTGGATAGTTGCGAATCGATACAGGAGTTGCAGAAACTCCAGGATACTGATCAGATCTTTCGACGATACGTAGTGCTATTTCAGGGTCTGCTTCTTTGGTAATTGGAATGGGTTGAAAACGAGATCCAGTCCAGCATCCAGCACGTAAACCTTTCGGGATCTCACCACATAAGCGAGTTCTCTGATAAATATCTGCGTAATTCTCATTTAATAACTGAGCCAAACTTTGAAGCACTGATACGCCTTTATCAGGAAGGCGATCTATCTTGGTTCGATCAACTGTTACGGCAACGCCTACGCGATTTAGCGCCAGGGGTACACCTGATGAATCAACGATTAGCCCTCGCGTTGCCGGAGTTACAACATCTCGACTCTGAATAGATAGCGCTGCATTGCGGTATTTAGGACCTGCGGCGACCTGCAGATAAAAGAGTCTTCCTAAAAGTCCGATAAGTAGCGAGAAAATCAAAATCTGAACAACCAAAAGGCTGAGCCGTGCACGTTGATTCATGTCCGACTCTTTACATCAAATAACGCCTCATGGATTCGAATTACGAGCGGCATGAGCAGTGGGACAAATGCAACCGACCAGAGCGCTGAAGAGATAAGTGAAACCATGACCGATCCGGCGCTTCCAATTTTGGTGCCGAGAAAAAGACCAAGAACCAAATAAATTAATCGCGTCAGCGCCACACCTGCGGCCACGATAGCAACCAAAGAGATTGGATTGCCTCGAAAGTTATCGTCGCCGTATCCCAGATAAGAGATGGAAAATCCAGCCATGATCATAATTAGAGTCCATTGCCCGACTGGACCTGAGGCAGTCTGCGAAAGATCCATGAGCAGACCCGCGCCAAAACCAGTAAGGGCGCCCATTTCAGGAGTGCCGAGCGCGGCCCAGAGAAGTGCAAAAATCAAAAAGAGCGAGAATCCCCCACCAAAGATTTTAAATTGGCTAACTACGCTCTCTTGCAGAATATACATAAATACAAAGATTGGAAATGAGATTAAGAATCTGCGAGCAAACATTTATGGAGCTGGCGATTCTGATGGATTTGCGTAAATGGTCACTGTTGGAACCGGTTTAGGTACCGGCGCACTTGGAACTAAAGCATCGCGTGGATCAGATTCCGGAGCGCCAACGACCACCGCAACGATGCTTAAAGCTGCGAAATTAACGTAAAGTTTTACATCTGCAGTTTGTGTCACGGCACCAGCAGCGTTATCTACCGAAGTAACTTCGCCGATGGGTACGCCTGGAACAAAGGGGCGATTGTGCTGACTGCCTCGCGCCAAAATGACATCGCCAATTTTTAAAGTGGTTTGGTTATCGAGCAACTGAAGTACCGCTTTATTGGTTCCCTGTCCGCTCAAAATTCCAATTTGTTGGCTTCCCGCAACGCGCGCGCCGACTCGAAATGCTGGATCAGTTGATAACTGAACTAGGGCGCTATTTGGATACGAAAGCTTCACTACGCCAACTAAACCCAGCCCAGTAATTACTGTCATATTTTGGCGAACCCCATTATTGGTTCCGACATCAATAGTGATGGTTTGCGTAAATGACGAAGTCGAGCCAAGCGAAATTACTTTGGCGTTTACAACTTTGTATTTTGCCGTTCCTGCCAGATCTAAAACTGACTTCAATTGTTCCAGTTCAGCATCGGCATTTTTACGATTGATAAGAGTTTGGCGCAATTTCTCATTGGCCGCCTTTAACTTATCTATCTCACCTCGCGTACGTCCCAGATGTGCCACGTCAGATAAGAAATTGCCAATGGGACGAAAAATTGTTGCGGCCGTCGATTGAACAGGTGAAAGAGCAGATTGCGATCCACTACGCAGTCTGGAAATCACTTGAACACCACGCAGATCCAAAGTAATTAGAAATAGTGAAGTAACGATAAGCGAAATGAGAAGGAGACGACCGCGGTTATCGCCGCCGCTACGCATCTTTAAATCCTATCGACGTGGCTCGGAGATCAAAACCTTTTCAAGGGCTTCGAACTCTTCAATGCACTTACCAGAACCTTCAACGACTGCATCCAATGGACGCTCAGCAATGTGAATTGGCATGCCGGTTTCTTTGCGTAGACGCTCATCAAGTCCCTTTAGTAGTGCTCCTCCACCAGTAAGAACAATTCCGCGATCCATTAGATCTGAAGAAAGTTCTGGTGGGCATTTATCAAGCGTGCTCTTCACAGCGTTAATGATCGCATTTACTGGTTCTTCAAGAGCTTTGCGAATATCTGCAGCTGATACAACGATTGTCTTTGGCAGACCTGTCGCAAGATCGCGACCGCGAATTTCGGCATCGTTTTCACCTTGCAGTGGATATGCAGAACCGATCGCCATCTTGATTTCTTCTGAGGTGCGTTCTCCGAGAAGGAGGGAGAATTCGCGCTTAACCCAGTTAATAATCGACTGATCTAGCTCATCTCCGCCAACACGAATTGATAGTGAAGTAACGATGCCGCCCAACGAGATAACGGCAACTTCTGTAGTTCCGCCACCGATATCGACAACCATGTTTCCGGTTGGTTCGTGGATAGGAAGACCGGCACCGATTGCGGCAGCCATTGGCTCTTCAATGATGTAGACCTTGCGCGCACCTGCGGCATAACCTGCATCTTTAACTGCGCGCTGTTCTACACCAGTAATACCTGAAGGAACGCAGACAACGATACGTGGCTTAGCTAGATAGCGACGACGGTGAACCTTTTGAATGAAGTAACGGAGCATGCGCTCTGTTGTATCGAAGTCTGCAATAACGCCATCTTTAAGTGGACGGATCGCAACGATATTGCCAGGTGTACGACCAATCATCTTCTTTGCTTCGAGTCCAACAGCGAGGATTCCGCCAGTGTCTTGATTAACAGCAACTACTGAAGGTTCGTTTAGAACAATGCCACGACCGCGTACATAGACCAGGGTGTTTGCAGTTCCCAAGTCAACAGCCATATCTCGGCCGATAAATGACATTTTATTACTCATGTATTACCCCTCAGTTAATTGCTGGAACTTAAAATTACTTGCCAAAGAAAATTTCAATTTCGCGCGCAGCTGATTCTGGTGAATCTGAACCGTGCACAATATTTTGAACAACCTTTGTTCCTTGATCGCGAGCTAGATCTCCACGGATGGTTCCGGGAGCTGCAACAGTTGGATCTGTTGCACCAGCAAGTGAACGGAATCCTTCGATAACGCGATTGCCTTCGGCGATGATCGCCACAATTGGCCCTGACATCATGAACTCAACTAGTGGTTCAAAGAAAGGCTTACCTTCATGTTCTGCGTAGTGGCGTTCAAGAAGTGCACGATCTGCCTGCATCATCTTTAGATCTACAACTACATAGCCCTTGCGTTCGATACGCGAAATAACTTCACCTACGAGTTGGCGACGTACGCCATCGGGCTTAACCAGGATAAGAGTCTTTTCGCTGCTCACTACCCCAGTCTATTAGGCATCTGACCTCGCCCGCGCCACGGGATTTTGACCCTAATTCTCTGAAGATTTCCTATCGGCGGGGTTACCTTGCGCGAGTAGCGCAGCCCGTGCCGCCTCACCCTTGCGGCCGACGATGATTGCTGCGATCCATAAACCGAGAAATAGAACGCTAACGATCGCCATCGAAGGAACAAAAAAGCTGTAGGCGCCCATCGCTATTTGAAGAAGTGAACCAAGAATCCAACCTGAGCGTTTCTTTAAGAGCCTAACTGCGTAAATCATCAGTAACGCGACAACCGTGCCATAAATAATTACTGATGAACCATGGTCATCTTTGGCGAGAAGCATGGCAAATCCCATTACCAAGAATTCCATTGCAAGTACCGCTGATCCCAAAACGCGCATTACTTTCCTTCCATAACTGGTGCTTTGGCGTACTTCTTGCGAACTGCGGTACGCGCCTGGCCTACTGTTACTACTGATCCGGTTATTAAAATTGCCAGCGACTCATCACTTAAGGGGCGAACTGAATCTTTAATTGCCTTTTCGATGGCTTCGGTTAGCGTTGGTTGCGAGAATACGCGATCTGCCCCGAACACTTCATTAGCGAGTTTTTCAAGATCGCCAACTGACATTGATCGCGCTGCCGAATTAGTGGTAACAATTACTTGGTTCATGACAGGTTCGAGCGCCTGCAAGATTCCGCGGGCATCTTTATCGGCCATCAAGGCGACGATTCCAGTGACATCATCAAAGGTAAATTCGCTCTGGATAGTTTCGGCGATCGCTTTTGCACCGTGTGGGTTGTGCGCAGCATCCAAAATAATGGTGGGATCGCGATGAATGATCTCACAGCGACCCGGTGAAGTTACATTGGCAAATCCTGCTCTTACCGCTTCAATATCTAAATCTTGTTCACCAAAGAACGCTTCAACTGCGATCAGCGCTGCTGCGGCATTTGAGGCTTGATGTCTGCCATGAAGTGGCAAGAAGATTTCGTCGTAGTGCCCACGTAAGCCAGTAACCGAGATCAACTGCCCACCGACTGCAATTGCACGCGAATCAATTGAATATTCCAAACCTTCGCGAGCCACATCCGCACCTACTTCAGCTGCTCGGCGCAATAGCTCAACTGCAGCTTCTGGCTCTTGTTGTGCAAGTACGACAAAGCCTTGTTCTTTGATAATTCCGGCTTTAGTTGCTGCAATTTCCGCGATCGAGTTCCCGAGATATTCCATATGGTCTAGACCGATAGGCATGATTACTGAAACATCTGCATCAACTACATTCGTTGCATCCCATTCGCCGCCCATACCAACTTCAATAATTCCGACATCTATGGGATGTTCTGCAAATGCCGCAAAGGCAAGCGCGGTAATGGCCTCGAAGAAGGAGATCGGGATATTGAACTTGGTATCCATGAGATCTAAATATGCCGCGATGTCGTTAAAAGAGAAGATTAATTCTTTGGCATCGATCGGTTGACCATTGATGCAGATTCGTTCGAGATAACTCTCTAGATGTGGGCTAGTGAATCTTCCAGTGCGTAAACCCATTTCAAACAACAAGGAATCGATCATCCGTGATGTCGTTGTCTTGCCGTTGGTGCCGCCGATATGAATAGTTGGGTAGGTAAGTTGCGGCGAACCAAGCATGTCTACCAGCGCAGAAATTCTTTCTAGCGTTGGCGCAATTCGATTTTCGGGCCAGCGCGCAAGTAGCGCCTTTTCGATCGCGTCGATGCGCGCTTGATCATCTGGACTTATATTATTCATAAATTAAATTTTTACTTTAGCGCAGCAAGCGCTGAGGTAATTCGTTTTATATCCGCGTTTGACTTTGCCAGACGATCTTTAATTTCGACTACAACTTCTGCAGGAGCCTTCGCCATAAATCCGGCGTTACCTAACTTAACTTCAGCAGTCTGCAAATCTTTCTTCGCGGCTACTAGATCTTTCTCAAGTCGAGCGCGCTCGGCAACAACATCGATTGAACCGGTTAGATCGAGTTCGATCTTTACTCCCCCAATTTCAAGTGATGCTGACGGCCTGAAATCTTGATCTTCCAGCTTTAGTAAGAAACGCAGAGCGCTGGAATATTCGAGAACATCAGCTGCACCAGTAAATCGTCCCGGTACTTTCTGCGATGGCTTAAGGCCTTGATCGTTACGGAAGCGGCGAACTTCAGTTACGACCTCTTGCAAAGTTGCAACTAACTTCTCGGATTTCTTATCAATATGTGTTTCATCTGCTTTTGGCCATTGCGCAACTACTAGCGATTCTCCGCCGGTAAGTGTGCACCAGAGTTCTTCGGTAATAAATGGCATAACCGGGTGAAGAACGCGAAGCAGTTGATCAAGCACATGGCCGAGCACGCGCTGCGAATTGGCCTTCTTGTCCGAAGCAAATGTCTCTTTCGAGAGCTCGAGATACCAGTCACAGATGTCATCCCAAGCGAAGTGATAGAGAATTTCGCAGGCGCGTGCAAATTCGTATGCTTCAAGAAGTGAATCAACATCGCGCAAAGTCTGGCTTAGGCGAGACAAAATCCAACGATCTATAGCATTTAATTCAGATGTTGCCGGAAGGGCGCCGTTTACATTTGCGCCGTTCATCATTGCAAAGCGAGTTGCATTCCAAAGTTTGGTAGCGAAGTTACGAGATCCTCCGATCCAGTCTTCAGCTAGCGCTTGATCGGTTCCTGGGTTTGCACCACGGGCCAAGGTAAAGCGCAAGGCATCAGCGCCGTACTTATCCATAAACTCAATTGGATCAACCACGTTGCCACGGCTCTTAGACATTTTCTTTCCGAACTGATCACGCACCAGACCGTGCAACATGATGGTCTTAAACGGTGCAACGCCATCCATGGCAAAGGTAGACATCATCATCATGCGAACCACCCAGAAGAACAAAATGTCATATCCGGTTACGAGAACGCTAGTTGGATAGAACTTAGCTAGATCTCCAGTCTTTTCTGGCCATCCAAAAGTAGAAAACGCCCATTGCCCAGATGAGAACCAAGTATCAAGAACATCTGGATCTTGCGTCCATCCTTCTGGAGCCTTTTCATCAGCGCCAACCACTTTTACTTCATCGTTAGGTCCGTACCAAACAGGAATGCGATGTCCCCACCAAAGTTGGCGAGAGATACACCAGTCATGCATGTTATCTACCCACTCGAAGTAACGAGGTGCCAGCGCTTCTGGTTCGATCTTTACTTCACCGCTGCGCACGGCATCTGCTGATGCCTTAGCAAGAGGTGCAACCTTTACAAACCATTGCTTAGATAGACGTGGTTCAACAGTTGTATCGCAGCGAGAGCAGTGTCCAACTGCGTGAATATATGGACGCTTTTCTGCGACCACGCGTCCCATATCTTTAAGTTTGGCAACAACTGCTGCGCGAGCATCGAAACGATCCATGCCATCAAATTCCGTGCCGGTGCCATCCATTACGCCGTGCTCATTCATAATGACCACGAACGGAACGTTATGGCGAACTGCCATTTCGAAATCGTTTGGATCATGCGCTGCGGTGACCTTTACGGCACCGGTTCCGAAATCCATTTCAACAAGTTCATCAGCGATGATCGGAATCATGCGATTTACGAGAGGCAATAAAACTTCGGTACCAATCATATGCTTGTAACGAGGATCATCTGGGTGAACCGCAACTGCGCCATCACCCAACATGGTTTCGGCGCGAGTGGTTGCGATAACAATTGATTGTTCGCCTTCGCCGTAGCGAATCTGAACAAATTCGCCAGCATCATCCTGGTGATCAACTTCGATATCGGAAAGCGCTGTTAAACAACGTGGGCACCAGTTGATAATTCGCTCAGCACGATAAATGAGACCTTCATCGTGCATCTTCTTAAAGATCGAAACTACCGCCTTGGACAAACCTTCATCCATGGTGAACCGCTCACGCGACCAATCGACGCTAGCGCCAAGTCGTTTCATCTGATCAAGAATCGCTCCGCCCGATTCAGCTTTCCACTCCCAAACTTTCTTAACAAATTCTTCGCGGCCTAGGTCATGGCGAGATAAACCTTTTGTGGCTAATTGTTTTTCAACAACGTTTTGGGTTGCGATACCCGCGTGATCCATGCCCGGTAACCAAAGCACTTCGTAACCTTTCATGCGCTTCCTGCGAGATAAACAATCTTGCAAAGTTTGATCTAGAGCGTGGCCAATATGCAGAACGCCAGTTACGTTTGGTGGAGGCAGAACAATTGAGAAAGCCTCTTTCGAAGATGAAGCATCAGCGGTGAAGTAATCAGCTTTCAGCCATTTTGAGTAAAGGCGAGATTCGATATCGGCCGGATTAAAGGTCGATGCGAGTTCTTTGCCAGCTGGCGAGCTTTTAGACATAGAACGCAGTCTAGATTATGCGCTCTTCTCCTCTGTACCTTTTTCGCGACGAGAGGCGCGCTTTGGAATATCTCCAGTGCGCGCAACCAGGGTTGGAGCGGCGTTCTCATCGATACATTCCTTACTGATGATTACCTTTGCGATATCGCTGCGACTTGGCACTTCGTACATCACAGAAAGAAGTACTGTCTCCATAATCGCACGCAGCCCGCGAGCACCAGTGCCGCGCTTTAGCGCTAGTTCTGCGATGGCATCGAGTGATTCTGGAGTGAATTCGAGTTCGACATCATCAAGGTTAAATAGGCGCCGATATTGCTTAACTAACGCGTTCTTTGGCTCGGTGAGGATTTGCATTAGAGCAGTCTTATCAAGATTTTCAACGCTAGTTAGAACCGGAAGACGTCCAATGAATTCTGGAATCATACCGAATTTCAACAAATCTTCCGGCATTACATCAGCAAAGATATCTTTACGATTATTGTCGACAGATTTTTGCAGCGTTGCGTTAAAGCCAACACCGGCTTTTCCGCTACGTGCTTCGATAATTTTTTCTAAGCCAGCGAATGCTCCTCCAACGATAAAGAGAACGTTGGTTGTATCAAGTTGAATAAATTCTTGATGTGGGTGCTTACGCCCACCTTGTGGCGGAACTGATGCGACAGTTCCTTCGAGAATTTTTAGGAGCGCTTGCTGAACGCCTTCGCCAGAAACATCGCGAGTAATTGATGGGTTCTCAGATTTACGAGCAACTTTATCAATTTCATCGATGTAGATGATTCCAGTTTCAGCTTTCTTTACATCGTAATCAGCGGCCTGCAAAAGCTTGAGCAAGATATTTTCAACATCTTCACCGACGTATCCTGCCTCGGTTAGCGCTGTTGCATCAGCGATCGCAAACGGAACATTTAGCATGCGTGCCAAAGTTTGCGCCATAAGAGTCTTACCGCAACCAGTTGGGCCAAGTAACAAAATATTTGATTTAGCAAGTTCTACGCCGTCTTCATTCTTGCCTTCACCTGTTTGCACGCGCTTGTAGTGGTTGTAAACGGCAACCGCCAAAGATTTCTTTGCGCGATCTTGTCCAATTACATATTGATCGAGAAATTCAAAGATTGCTTGTGGTTTAGGAAGTTCGGTTAAGCCAAGTGTGTTGGCTTCGGAGAGTTCTTCAACGATGATCTCGTTACAGAGTTCGATGCATTCGTCGCAGATATAAACGCCCGGACCAGCGATGAGTTTCTTAACCTGCTTCTGCGTCTTGCCGCAGAAAGAACATTTAAGCAGGTCGCTAGTTTCACCGATACGAGTCATGGGATAAGAATAGTTTTGAGCGTGAAATTTTGCGGGTTAAATCAGGCTTGGGTGTGTTCGCCCATAGATGAATTTTCTGGCGAATATGGCGATCTGGACGACTTCATCTCTTTCACACCTGGAACGAAGAGCACTGCTACGCAGATCGCCAAGTGAAAGATTGCAACGCCGACAAGCAGTTCTCTCTCGCCAAAAAAATTGACCAACGGTCCTGCCAATGCCATTCCCAGCGGCATTAGACCAAGTGAGCCCATGTAATCGATACTGAAAACTCTTCCCTGATATTCGGCCGGAACTTCACGTTGCACTTGCGTGCTCCAAAATGCTTCCCAAGGACCGACTGAAAATCCAGCTACAAAATATGCAATATAGATAAGTTCTTTTGAAGATGGAAAGGCCAAAACCAATGGAGCCAAAATAAATAGGCCCCAAACTATGACCGCGACTAATCCAGGGTTTGTTACTTTAGCCTTAATGCAAATTACAGCGGAGATTGCCCCACCTAGACTAAATAGCGCTGCCGAAGCTGCAAATACCGATGCGGTTCCAAAATCTCGTTTGGTTATTACAGGCAACAAAACTTCTTCAACACCAATCACCATCATCAACTGGAATGAAGCCATAATGATCATGGCAGCAATCCATTTGTAGTACCAAACCACACGCAATCCTTCACGTACTTCAAAGAAGAATTTACTTTTCTTATCTTTTATTACTTCTAGTTTTCCTTCAGAAATCCGAATCAATAGTGCGGCGCCAATAACAAAGAGCGCCGAAATCGCCACATAGGTTGCATGTGTACCGATAGACACAACGATTG
>Ga0214919_10002331_pt1 | contig 29982 bp, 27 predicted proteins | sample LL1503_MetaG_FD_177994 | JGI IMG/M metagenome (GOLD analysis project Ga0214919, IMG submission 177994) | Freshwater microbial communities from Lake Lanier, Atlanta, Georgia, United States - LL-1503 | ecosystem: Environmental > Aquatic > Freshwater > Lake | place: USA: Georgia | collected... | reverse complement strand
AGCAGAGCCTGTCTGGTTTGATGCAGCAGCTACGGTGGAAAAGTCTATAGGACTCATTCAGGAAGCCGCTAGCAACAATGCCCAGATCATTGCGTTCCCAGAAGTTTTTATACCTGGATACCCGTATCATGTTTGGTTGGATAGTCCTTTCGCGGGAATGGGCAAATTTGCGGTGCGCTACCACGAGCAATCGCTGCCTATCGACAGCCCGCTGATCGTTCGACTCAGGGATGCAGCGCGTGCCAACAACATAAGCGTTGTGATGGGTTTCAGCGAGCGCGATGGCGGCACCTTGTATATGAGTCAAATCATCATCAACGAACAAGGAAATATTGTTGCCCACCGAAGGAAGCTCAAACCTACCCATGTGGAGCGAACCGTCTATGGTGAAGGCGACGGCTCAGACATCGCGGTTTATGACATGGCTATCGGTCGTGTCGGTGCCTTGAATTGCTGGGAGCACTTTCAGACCTTAACCAAATATGCCATGTACGCGATGCACGAACAAATACACATTGCCGCGTGGCCTGGAATGTCCCTTTACCAGCCGGAGGTCTATGCCTTCAGTGCAGAGGCGCAATCCGTCGCGACGCAAATGTATGCCATGGAGGGGCAAACCTTTGTTTTGTGCGCTACCCAGGTCGTCACAAAAGCCGCACATCAATTCTTTTGTGAATCGCCGATGCATGAGAAACTAATTGGATATGGAGGGGGTTTTGCTCAGATATATGGTCCAGACGGTCGGGCATTAGCGGATCGACTAGCGGGTGACGCCGAAGGCATACTGTATGCAGACATTAACCTTGCTGAAATCGCAATGGCAAAACAAGCCGCTGATCCCGTGGGGCACTATTCGCGGCGCGACGTATTTACGCTGTTATTTAACGACCAGCCTTTGGGTCCTGTAAAACGTTATAAGGACATTACGGAAGCATCTTCGCTTGAACGCGCCTTACCGCAGACAACGGTGATCGCGCCAAGTTTGCCGCTCAACGCATCTGATCTGCAAATCCCCAAATTGCTGTCAGCGCGTGAGAATATCGAAAGCGAATTGCCTAATTGATGGGCTGCGAAGCTTGCCGTCATCCGTTCAGGAAAAAGAACGGATTACGGGCAGATGACGGACTTGACTAGGCTGCGTAAATCACATACCTTAAGACTTTTAGGGAAACGGCGGGAATCGCCTTACTTGCATAGTTCAAATTTCGATATCTGAGTAAATTAACCATGTTAAATTTGCACGGCACCGAGTCTGAAGTTCACGCTGCAGCGTCCCAAGGGGATGCTATGCTTATTTATAGTTCACACGAACTCCCAAGCCGTGACCGCATCCCTATCTGGAATGAAGTCGTCTGGCGCAACTATGTGCCCTTGCAAATAAAGATTGCGCCACACGATGACTTTGCAGGTCAAGTTGCGCTAACTCAGCTTGGTGCGGTGCGCGTAGTGACCTCCGGGTCTAGAGCGCAGTGCATAACCCGAACACCCAAACTCATCGCGCAGGACAGCGAGGAGTACTTAATGCTCGGCCTGCAGCTTAAGGGCCCGGCGATTATTGAGCAACATGCAAGACAAGCGCAATTGCAGTCTGGTGATTTCGTTTTTTGGGATACACGTCAACCCTACACCATTAATTTTCCAAGCGATTGGGAGATGGCAGTGTTTCAGTTTCCAAGAAGCGCATTTACCTTCAGCCCTAAGAGCATCGATGCATTTACGGCCTTGACGTTCCATGGGCAAAAGGGTGTAACGCAAATTGCCTCCAGACTGCTCATGGGTATTGCTGATGAGGCGCGATACCAAACATTCCAGCACGATACGCCACTCTTAGAACATACGCTGGGGATATTAGACTTTTGCATAAACCACAAGTTAACAGACTGTGAGTTACCGCCTAACTATAACGAGGTACTACTGAGGCGAATAAATAGCTATATAGGCGTGAATTTGCATAACCCTCAGCTCTCCGCAGCGAAAATAGCACAAGCGCATGGACTATCACTGAGTCAGCTGTATCGAGTTTTTCAAAGTCAACGCTCGACGGTTGGTGAGCATATTCGGCAGCGACGACTTGATCGAATCAAATACGAACTAGTTAATCCAGCTTCTCGGCATCTGACCATTGCTGCTGTTGCTCGCAAATGGGGCTTTTTGGATACACCACATTTCAATCGAGTTTTCAAAGCGCAATATAAGATTACTCCGCAACAAATTCAGCATCAAGCAATGACTGATAGAAAATTGCACATCGATAAATCAGCGACATAAGGAAGGTTTGCATAAGTACAAATCCGCCATTTCGAGTGCAGCGAAGTGATTCACATTCGCCTGTAAATCAAGTGCTTATCGATCGCGGACTCGCTTCGCTCCTCGCGATGACGGACTTATTTCCGGTTTTGATTTTCTGGACACCAACCGCGATGCTGACAACTGGGTGCTGCATTTGGAGTGCTTTGACCCGCACGAACCTTTTTCCGCACCAGAGAGTTTTCGTGAGCGCCATCCTACCGGCTACACCGGCCCGATCCTGGACTGGCCGCGCTACAAGCGCTATGAGGTAACTGCGCTGGAAGTGCAGGAGTTACGCGCTAACTATGCGGCTTTGCTCAGCATGTGCGATGAATACTTTGGCGCTTGCTCGACTATATGGACCGTCATTTCATATGGGAAGACACCACGGTAATCCTTACTACCGACCACGGCTTTAATTTCACGCAAGGCGTGCCCTTGCTCAAAGTGCCTGCCCGGCGCAATGCCAAAGGGCAACCGGTAGGTCACACAGGGCAGGGCAGTGGCTATGAGGATACGACCACGGTACTTTTTGATCTGATCGCCGACCCTGCGCAATTGAACCCCATCCGCGACGCTGCGGTGGAGCAGCGCTTGATGGCGCAGATTAGCGCAATCATGGAAAAGAATGACGCGCCGCCCGAAGCCTTTTTACGCTTGGACTTAGCCGCGCCTGCCAAGCATTAGCGACGGCGGCCCTGATGGGTGCGCGCCTTAAAAGTAGGGCTGTCTTTGCTTTGGCAAGATGATGGAATTGAAGCCGACTGGGTACGCCTTGATGACGTCCAATCGGTCACAGCGTTACCATGCCGCGCTGAGCCCGCGAAGTGCGGGCGGGTACAGGAATTTGATATGCCTTTCAAAGCGGTAGTTTTCGATGCCTATGGCACTTTGTTCGACGTGTATTCGGTGCAGCATCTGGCGGAGCAATTGTTTCCGGGTAAGGGCGCAGCGCTAGCGCTAGCCTGGCGCGACAAGCAGATTGAGTACACGCGCCTCATCACGCAGTCTGACCCGAATGAAAAGGGCGGAAGCCGCTTTTACCAACCCTTTTGGGAGTTGACCAGACGTTCCCTGGAGTATTGCCTGGACCGGCTCAAGCTAGACCGTAGCGCCGGGCAGGCCGAGGCCCTGATGGGTCAATACGCCAAACTCAGCCCTTTTCCCGAAAACCTGGATGTCTTGCGCCGCATTAAGCGCGAAGGCATGACGACGGCCATCCTGTCCAACGGCAGTCCGCAAATGCTGGAGTCCGCCGTGCTTAGTGCGGGCATGGCTGACGTGTTGGACCATGTAATTTCTGTAGACGGCATACGCCTTTATAAAACCGCGCCACAGGCCTACGCGTTGGTGCGGCAAACCATCGCACTGCCCTTGGAAGAAATTCTATTTGTCTCTAGCAATGCCTGGGACGCGCTGGGCGCTAATTGGTTTGGCTTGCGTACGCATTGGGTCAACCGGCAAGGTTTGCCCTTTGAAGCATTGGAACCCCGACCCAATTTCAGCGGCCCAGATTTGCGTTCCGTGCTCGAAACGCTGCAGATCAGTCCGAGCTAAGCCATAAGCCGCAGGCAGATTGCTGTCGTCATCCGAGCGCCGATTATTGGGGCAGGTGAGCGGCCAGCAAAACCGCCAGGTGCGTAGCCTCGCGCTGGGCTCCGTCTCGGATCTGGTGGCGACAGCTGGTGCCGTCAGCAATCACCCATGCGTTTTCTGCTGCGCGGATCGCTGGCAGTAGCCTGAGTTCGGCCATTTGCATCGAAGTCTCGTAATGGCGGGCCTGGTAGCCGAAGGCCCCGGCCATGCCGCAGCAGGATGTTTCAATCAGGCGTGCCCGAGTACCGGGCACCAGTGCCAGTACCTGCATCAGCGCGCCCACGGTATCAAACGCTTTTTGGTGGCAATGGCCGTGTACCAATGCGGGTTTGGCGCTGGGCGAAAAAGCAATGCGAAAGCGCCCCGTCTTGGTCTCGGCAGCGATAAATTCTTCGAGTAAAACGGCTTTTGCGGCCACGGTGTGCGCCATCGGTCCCAAGCCCATGGCCAATGCTTCGTCACGCAGTGTGAGCAGGCAGGAGGGCTCCAGGCCGATGATGGGGATGCCCGCCTGCGCCAAGGGCTCCAGGGCTTGGACCAGCGCACCCATGCGCTGGCGCGCCTGGTCCACCATGCCGGCGGCCAAAAAAGTGCGACCACAGCAATGCGGCCCCTGGTCTTTGCGCAGCGCATGCACTTGGTAGCCCGCAGCTTTCAGAACGCGCAATGCCGCCAGCGCGTTGCCCGATTCCCAATGCCCGTTAAAGGTATCTACAAAAAGCACCGCGGCCTTGCCACCCTTGGCGGCGTGTGCCACAAGGGCATCGGCACTGGCTAGTTCCGACATGACTGGGTTTTGCCAAAAGGTATCGCTGCGCCAGTGCGGCAGGCTGCGCCGTTGGGACAGGCCGAGTGCACTTTCCAAAAGCCAGCCCACGCCAGGCAGTCGTACTAGCGCATTGAGCAGACCGGCTGCGCGACTGGCCAGGCCCGCATAGTCCGGTAGGTGGGCTATCAGTCGCTCGCCCAAACTATGGCCATGGCGCTGGGCGTAGTGGTGCAAAAATTCGGTCTTCATTTTTGCCATGTCCACGCCGGTGGGGCATTCGCGCTTGCAGCCTTTGCAGCCAACGCACAAGTCCATGGTTTCGCGCATGGCTTCGCTGGTGAATGCATCGGGCCCGAGTTGCCCTGATAGCGCCAGGCGCAAGGTGTTGGCACGCCCGCGCGTCAGGTGTTGCTCGTCACGCGTGACCCGGTAGCTAGGGCACATGGTGCCGCTGTCAAACTTGCGGCAGTGCCCGTTGTTATTGCACATTTCCACGGCCATGGCCAGGCCGCCAGTGGCGTCACCGCCAGTACCCGGCGCGCTAGTGGTCTGAGTCACCGGGTCTACCTGTACATTCCAGGCCGACCAGTCCAAAGCGGTTTGAATCGGGATGCGCCGGTAAGGCTGTGGCGCCTGCGCTGGCGGAAAGCGGAACAGGGACACATCGTCCATGCGCGGGGTGTCGATGATCTTGCCCGGATTGAACAATCCCGCCGGGTCCATATGCTGTTTGATCGCTGCCAATGCCTGCGTGATATGCGGGCCGAATTGCCATTGAATCCATTCGCCCCGGCACAGCCCGTCGCCATGCTCACCGCTGTAAGCGCCTTTGAAGCGTCGCACCAGCGCCGAGGCTTCCTCGGCAATCGCGCGCATCTTGGCGGCGCCGTCTTGGCGCATGTCCAAAATTGGGCGCACATGCAAGGTGCCCACCGAGGCATGTGCATACCAAGTGCCGCGCGTGCCGTGGCGGGCAAATACCTCGGTCAAGGCATCGGTGTAGTCGGCCAGATGCTCCAGGGGCACGGCGCAGTCTTCAATAAAGCTAACCGGCTTGCCATCGCCCTTGAGGCTCATCATGATGTTTAGACCCGCTTTGCGCACCTCCCACAAGGCTTTTTGTTTCGCGTCCTCGGGCATGTGCACTACGCTGCCGGGGTGGCCCAGATCGCCCATTAAAGTGGACAAATCTTTCAACTTGGCCAAGATGGCGTCTTGGCCTTCCCCGCAGAATTCAACCAGCAAAATCGCGTCTGGCTGGCCGATTAATGCACTTTGCATGGTGCTTTGAAAAGCCGGGTTAGCCAATGCCAACGCGACCATGCTGCGGTCTACCAATTCGACTGCCGTCGGCCCGAGCGTGACGATGTGTTGCGCCGCTTGCATGGCATCGCGAAAGTGCGCGAAGTTGACGATGCCCAACACTTTGGCGCCGGGCAGCGGGCACAGTTGAAGGCGCAAAGATTCGGTGTAGGCCAGCGTACCTTCGGAGCCAATCAGCAAATGCGCCAGGTTGACGCTTGCGTCTCGGGTGTAAGGGCGCTCGCTTTGGTTGCAAAAAATGTCCAGGTTGTAGCCGCCTACGCGGCGCAACACCTTGGGCCAGTGGGTCTCGATGTCAGCACGGTGGCGGTGCGCAAGGGCCTCTACAAAATCGGCAATGCGCCGCGTCGGAGCGGCCAGCTGCGCTACGGGGCCGAAGTCGTGCAGGCTTCCGTCGGACAACCAGGCCGAGGCGCCCAGCACGTTATGCACCATATTGCCGTACGCGATGGAGCGGCTTCCGCACGAGTTGTTGCCCGCCATGCCGCCCAGGGTGGCTTGGCCACTGGTCGATACATCCACCGCAAACCAAAGGCCGTGGGCTTTGAGGGCCGCGTTGAGGTGGTCCAGCACCATGCCCGGTTGCACGCGGGCGGTCTGTGCTTGCAGGTCGAGCTGGAGCAGACTTTTAAAGTGTTTGCTGTTGTCAATCACCAGGGCCGCGCAGGTGGTCTGGCCGCATTGGCTGGTGCCGCCTCCGCGTGGCAGCACCGGCACGCGAGCCTCGCGCGCCAGCGTTATCGCCGTGCTGATGTCCTGCGCGGTTTTTGGAACAAACACGCCCGCAGGCATGATTTGGTAGATCGAGGCGTCGGTGGCGTAGCGCCCGCGTGAGCCCGCGTCAAACAAGACTTCGCCCTGCGTATGGCGGCGCAGCTGGGTGGCCAGGCGATCAATGACCGACGAGTCAGGCAAGCGGGTACCCGGGGGCGGGCGAGAGATGACGGCGCTCATGTGGGATGATGTGCTGTAAGCGCTGCGGGAGCGGTAGCCTTGTATAGCGCCGATTCTTGCACGCCTTCCGACCTCTCTCAGGATGCACTATGTTTTCTTTGAACCAGCACCCGACCGGGCGCCACTACCTCCAAATTCCAGGGCCCAGCCCGGTACCCGACCGGATACTGCGCGCTATTAGCCTACCCACCATAGATCATCGTGGCCCCGAATTTGGTGCCCTGGGCCGCAAGCTGCTGGCCGATATGCAAAAGATTTTTCAGACGCGGCATCCGGTCATGATTTATCCGGCATCAGGCACCGGCGCTTGGGAGGCGGCCTTAGTCAACACACTGAGTGCGGGTGACCATGTTTTGATGTACGAGACCGGACACTTTGCCAGCCTGTGGAATAAACTGGCACTGCGCTTAGGCCTAAAGACTGAGGTCATCAGCCTGCCTGGTATTGAGGGCTGGCGCCGTGGCGTGCAGGCCGACTTGATTGCGCAGCGCTTGCGCTCGGATAGCGGCCATGCCATCCGCGCTGTATGCGTGGTACACAACGAAACGTCCACCGGCGTGACCAGTGATATTGCGGCGGTGCGCCGCGCCATCGACGATGCGGGCCATCCCGCGCTGCTGCTGGTGGACAGCATTTCCGGCTTGGCCTCGGCGGATTACCGGCACGACGAATGGGGCGTGGACGTCACCATCAGCGGTTCGCAAAAAGGTTTGATGCTGCCACCGGGGATTAGCTTTAACGCGCTCTCGCCGAAAGCCATCGCGGCCAGTGCAAGTGCCAGTTTGCCCAAATCCTTTTGGGCCTGGGACGAAATGATCGAGATGAACCAGAGCGGTTATTTCCCCTACACGCCCAGCACCAATTTGCTCTATGGGCTGAGCGAAGCCTGCGATATGTTGCTCGAGCAAGGGCTGCCCAGCGTGTTTGCCCGCCACCAGCGCTGGGCGGCCGGCGTGCGTGCCGGAGTGCAGGCCTGGGGCCTGGAGATTCAGTGCGAGGACGCGGCGGTACATTCCCCAGTCCTAACCGGCGTGATGACCCCGCCCGGGCTCGATGCCGATGTCTTGCGCAAACTGATACACACACGATTTGACTGCTCGCTGGGCACCGGACTTGGAAAAGTCAAAGGTCGCATGTTCCGTATCGGCCATCTGGGCGATAGCAATGACCTGACCTTGATTGCCACCTTGGCGGCCTGCGAGATGGGCTTTAAGCTAAGTGGCGTCGCACTGCAAAGCAGTGGTGTGCAGGCCGCTATGGATTATTTTGCCGGCCAGCCGGCATAGGCCTGATGGATTTTTACTTTTCCCCATAAAGAGGAGCCACCATGAAACGCAGATCACTATTGCAAGCGGCAGGCGCATCGGCAGCGGTTTTGGCCGCGCCCACGATCAATGCGCAGAGCCTGCCTGCCGGTCCGATTCGCATCGTGGTGGGCTTTCCGCCGGGAGGTGGCACCGACGCCTTGGCCCGCGTGCTGGCGCAAAAGCTGCAGGTCATGTGGGGCGTGAGCATCGTGATCGACAACAAGGCCGGTGCGGCAGGCGTCATCGCCGCAGACTTCGTATCCAAGCAGGCGCCGGATGGCAACACGCTGCTGATGGCGCATATCAACAGCCATGCGCTTGCGCCTAGCCTGCAGCCCAAGCTCAACTACAACGTAGAGCGTGATTTCACGCCTATCGTGCTGGTAGGCGTGACGCCCAACTTGCTCATTTGTAATGAAAGCCAGCCGGCCAAAACCGTTAAAGACTTGGTTACTTACTGCAAGCAAAACCCAGGTAGAGTGAGCTTTGCATCCGCTGGCGGTGGTTCGGCGCAGCATCTGGCGCTGGAGATGTTCAAGCTGCGTGCGGGAATAGACGCACTGCATGTGCCCTATAAGGGGTCTGGGCCTGCATTAACAGACTTGATTGGCGGTCAGGTGCAATATTGTTTTGAAACCATGACCTCGGCGACGCCGCACGTTAAAGGTGGCAAGGCTATCGCCTTGGCCCAGACACGCACCAAACGCGCCAAAGGCCACCCATCAGTGCCCACCATGGATGAGCAAGGCTTTCCCGGCTTTGATGCCACCACCTGGTATGGTTTGGCAGGGCCTGCGCATATGAATCCGGCATTTGTTAAGCGCATGAATGAAGATGTGAATCGCATCATGGCGATGCCCGATGTGGTCGAGAAGTTTGATCAGTATGGCGCGGAGGACGGTGGTGGCAGTCCGGAGCGATTTGCCGAGTTCATCCGCAGCGAAACCGTGAAATGGGGCAAGGTAATCAAGGACGCCAAGGTCCAAGCGGATTCTTGAATTTAGTAAGGCGCTATGAGCGCGGAGAAAGTGCATGCTAGTAAAACAAATCTGGACCGGTAATGACTACCGCAATTTCAACTACCTGGTCGCTTGCCCCGAAACCGGCGAGGCTTTGGCTATCGATCCCTTGGACAGCCAAAAATGCCTGGCCGCGGCTAAAGAGGCAGGTTGGGAAATAACCCAAATCCTCAATACGCACGAACACCACGACCATATTGATGGCAATCAGGCCATCGTCGACGCAACCGGCGCTGCCGTGCTGGCCCACCACAAAGCCAAAGACAGCATCCCTGGCATGACGCGTGGCTTGTCGGCGGGCGACATCATCAAAGTAGGTAAGACCGTGGAACTGGAGGCACTGGACACACCGGGCCACACCATGTGCCACATCTGCCTGCGCTCGCACACGGAGCAACCGGCATTGTTTTCCGGTGACACGATGTTTAACGCTGGCGTAGGTAACTGCCATAACGGCGGTGACCCCGCCACCCTGTACCAGACTTTTGCCCAGCAACTGCATGGTCTACCCGACAACACTCTGGTGTATCCGGGACACGATTACATCGAAAACAATTTACGCTTCACCTTGGACCGCGAACCCGGCAATAGCGCAGCCCAAGCCTTGCTGGACAAAGTTCAAGGGCAAAACCCGCAACAGGCCTACGTCAGCCAACTGGCCGAGGAGCGCGAGGTCAACACGTTTTTCCGATTAGGAAGCGCCGGTGTCATCGCCCGCTTGCGCGAGGCCTATGCGGAACTGCCCCCTAACCCAGATGCGATGACGGTGTTTTTGAAACTGCGCGAACTGCGCAACCGCTGGTAGGGCGCGGCTAGTTGCCGGTTAGGGCTTTACAAAGCGCAGGGTAAACCGGTCGCTTTCCCCGATGGCTGCGTATTTTTCGCGGTCTTTGCCTTTCAAGCGGTAGCTCGGTGGCAGCGTCCAAACGCCTTCGGGGTGGTCCTTGGTGTCCTTGGGGTTGGCGTTGGCTTCCGAGCTCGCTTGCAGCTTGAAGCCCGCTTGTTCAATCAGCGCGATAGCCACATCTTGGCGCACATAACCCGAGGCGATTTGCTCGGCCTGTGTCTGATCGCTGCGGCCGCGGTGGTCCACGATGCCCAAAATGCCGCCCGGCTTTAAGGCCAGATAAAACGCCTTCAAGGATTCCTGAAGTTCGCCTTGCTCCATCCAGTTATGCAGATTGCGAAAGCTGATGACCGCATCGGCGCTGCCCGCAGGCGCAATCGCGTGGCGGTCCGCGCGAAACGGCGTTACCAGCACCTTGCCGTACAAGTCCGGCTCCTGGGTCAGGCGCTTTAGTAGATTTTCGTGGTCCGCTTGGTATTGCGGCTGAGAACCGTCACGATTAGCAGCAATATACAAGCCCTTCTCCTTAAGCCAGGGCGCCAGGATTTCCATGTAATAGCCGCCACTGCCGGGTAGGATTTCTACCACCGTACTGTCCGGGCGGACACCAAAAAACGCCAAGGTTTCAGCAGGGTGCCGAAAGGGGTCGCGTACTACATTGCTCGAAGTTCTATTAGGCGCGCTCAGCAGGGGTTTGAAAGTGTCGGGCGATACGGGCTGGGCCAAAGCGACGGGCAAGTGCGCCAATAACGCAAGGGTCAAACCGATAAATTGGCGCGAAAGAGCGTTCATCGAAAGTCCCAAAAAGTTAAAGATTCACAGCCAACTAAAAGGCCTAAGGCTTACGGTCAAAGTCGCTGGCATCATGCCGCTCGGCCAACTGGTTATCGGCATCACCCCAGGTACGGTTTACTTTACGCCCGCGCTGAACGGCAGGGCGCTTGGCGATCTGGTCCGCCCAACGGATAACGTGCGTATATTCCTGGACTTGCAAAAACTCACCCGCTTCATAGAGCTGCCCTTTGGACAAGGCACCATACCAGGGCCAGACGGACATATCGGCGATGGTGTATTCCTCACCGGCCAAATAAGGGTGGTCAGCCAGGCGTTTGTCCAGCACATCCATTTGGCGCTTGACTTCCATGGCAAAGCGGTTGATCGGATATTCCATCTTGCTCGGTGCATAAGCATAAAAATGGCCGAAACCGCCACCCAAAAATGGCGTACTACCCATTTGCCAGAACAGCCAGGACATGCATTCAGTTTGCGTGACAAAGTCCTTGGGCATGAAGGCGTCAAATTTTTGCGACAGGTACCACAGGATGGCCGCCGACTCGAAGACCCGCACGGGCTCGGATCCGCTGCGGTCCAGGAGGGCGGGAATTTTGGAGTTTGGGTTGATACCGACAAACTCGCTGCCAAACTGCTGGCCTTCTTGGATGTTGATGAGCCAGGCGTCATATTCGGCGCCGCTGTGGCCCAATGCCAGCAGTTCTTCGAGCATCACGGTAACTTTAATGCCGTTGGGCGTGCCCAGTGAGTAAAGCTGCATCGGATGCTTGCCCACCGGCAGTGTCTTATCGTGCGTGGCGCCGGCTATGGGTCGGTTGATATGCGCGAACTTACCGCCACTAGCTTTGTCCCAGGTCCAAATCTTGGGGGGTAAATATTCAGTGTTATCGCTCATTTAGCGGCCTTTAAATTGTGGTGCACGCTTTTCCACGAAGGCCACGGCAGCGCCTTTGTGGTCTTGCGTTTCAAAAGTGCGGATCATATTGGGCGCCTCGGCATCCAGCAAGTTACCCAGCGATCCGCGCAGCGCTGTGTTGAGGTTTTGCTTCATGTAGCCCACTGCTACAGTGGGCAGCGCAGCGAGTTCAGCGGCCCAAGCATGTGCGGCTTCGGCCAGTTGCTCGCGCGCCACCACGCGGTTAACCAGACCTATGCGCAGGGCCTCTTCGCTTTGCACTACTTGGGCGGTGAAATACATCTCACGCGCCTTGGCCGCGCCGACGAGGTAATTGAGGAAATAGCTACCGCCAAAGTCGCCGGATAGCCCGATTTTGGAAAACGCGGTAGTGAATTTTGCGTTGCTCGAAGCGATACGCATATCGCAGGCCAGCGCCAGCGACAGGCCGGCACCGGCGGCCGGGCCGGGAATGACGGCCAGCGTCGGCTTGGGCATCTCATGCAGCCAGCGGCTGGACTCCATGATCATGCGCAGACCAGTTGTGCGTTCTTCAAAACTGACAGCATCCACGCCATCGGTGGCGCTTTTGGCAAATCCTTTGACATCACCCCCGGCGCAAAAAGCATCGCCGGTGCCGGTTAGCACTACAAGACGAACGCTGCGATCGGCCGCCAGCCGGGACAGGCTACGCTCCAAGTCAACCAACATGTCGCGCGTCATGGCGTTGCGCGCTTCAGGGCGGTTCATGGTGAGTGTGGCGATGCCACCTTCGATGTGTTCCAGAAGTTCTTGGCTCATGGTCTTGCTCGATGTAGGTTTAGTAAGTTCGTTTTGCGTTTGGAAAAGTGCTTGTGCAAGCCGGCGTTTAGCTTGCGAGCAAGGCGGATTTAGCCTCTTGGTATTCGCGCTTAAAGCGCGCCACCATCTCGCCCGCGGGCATCACTTCGCGGATCGCGCCTATGCCCTGGCCGCAGCCCCAAATGTCTTTCCATGCCTTGGCGGCATTGGCGCCTTCGCCACTGGCAAAGTTCATTTTGCTGGGATCGCTCTCCGGTAAATGGTCCGGGTCCATACCGGCATTGCGGATGCTGCCCTTGAGGTAATTGCCGTGAATGCCGGTGTAAAAATTGCTGTAAACGATGTCATCTGAATTGGACTCGGTAATCATTTGCTTGTAGCCATCGACCGCGCGGGCCTCTTCAGTGGCAATAAATGCCGAGCCGATGTATGCGAAGTCGGCACCCATAGCTTGGGCTGCCAAAATCGCGCCCCCCGATGAGATCGCCCCGGACAGCGCGAGTGGGCCGCCAAACCACTGGCGTATCTCGGCCACCATCGCAAACGGGCTTTTCACACTCGCATGTCCACCGGCCCCGGCCGCCACCGGGATCAGTCCGTCGGCGCCTTTCTCTATGGCCTTGTGCGCAAATACATTGTTGATCACGTCGTGAAGCACCACGCCGCCCCACGACTGCACCGCGCGGTTGACGTCCTCGCGCGCACCCAGACTGGTGATAACGATCGGTACTTTGTATTTTGCGCAGACCTGCATATCGTGGTCTAAGCGGTCATTGCTTTTGTGCACGATCTGGTTGATGGCATAGGGCGCGGCCGGCGATTCGGGGTGGGCTTTGTCGTGGGCGGCAAGCGCCTCGGTAATTTCGGCCAGCCATTCGTCTAGCTGCGCTGCAGGGCGCGCATTGAGGGCAGGCATGGAGCCAACCACCCCCGCTTTGCATTGGGCAATGACCAGCTTTGGGTTGCTGATGATGAATAGTGGAGATCCGATCACTGGGAAGCGGAGGTTTTTGAGTACCGGGGGGAGGTAGCGGGCGGGAGAGGTCATGGTAGTGTGGGAGAAGGAGGTTTGGAGGCAATTTCCCCGATAGCATACGGCAGGCTACAGGTCCATCATCTCACCAAGGTGACAGCCGGCCTTAGTGCTTTGCCAAAGTTTTACAGACGCATTCTTCGCCAAGATGTGCGGCGTGGTAGCCTCTTACTCACCTTTTGGAAAACGTTGCGAACCATGTGGCTTAAAGAATGGCGATTAGGAACCCTGGCTGTAGCGTGTGCCATACCGCTTTGGGCGAGTGCTGCGCTGGGAGAGGCCCCGTTCGTCGCGGGGGCTTCCGGGGCTGTCGATGCCCGGGTCGCGAGTTACCAGTCCGCACAAACCGGACAGGGTTACAAGGTATACGCGCTAGAGCTAAACAATGGAACCGAGGTCAAAGAATTTGTTGATGCCAGTGGACATGTTTTTGCCCTTCGCTGGAGTGGCCCTGACCTTCCGGACATGGGTATGCTGCTGGGTTCTCACCTGCCGGTGTTCAAAGCTTCGGTCCAAGCGGCCCGGCAAGCGGGTAAGCGCGGCGGGCCGGTGTTGGTGCAGTCTGGCGGCTTAGTCCTGGTTTCCTCCGGCGTTATGGGTGCGTTTCAGGGTTACGCGTATCTAACTGCATTGCTTCCGCCCGGTGTTGATGTGCAGGCGCTATTGAAGTAACACGAGCCCGATGACGCGTCTATTTTTGCTTCTGTGGCTGCTGCTGACTCTAGCTGCCTGTGGCGGGGGGTCTTCCAATAGTCCCGTGCTCTTGGTGGCTGCCACTGACGTCAATGTCGCCGACCTGCTCGTTGACAGTGGCCCCGACGGCGCCGGGGTGAACCAGCTCTACACCAGCGTTACGATTTGCAAGCCCGGTAGTACAACGTTGTGTAAAACCATAGACCATGTGCTGGTGGACACCGGTTCGGTGGGTTTGCGGCTTTTGGCCAGTGAGGTGCCGACGGATTTGCAGTTGAGCGCTGCCACAAGCACCGACGGGAACGTGCTGCTGGGCTGCGCCAATTTTCTAGACGGCTCATTTGCGTGGGGCCCGCTGACCATTGCGGATGTGAAACTTGGTGGATTGACCGCTGCCAATACTACGGTTCAACTGGTCGGACATTCAGCCTATGACCGACTTCAAACGAAATGTTCTGAGTCGGGTGAGCCCATCATCGCCGCAAGTGACCTTGGTGCCAATGGTATTTTGGGTTTGGGCCTCAGCAAGCAGGACTGTGGCAGCGCTTGCGAGGCACAAGGTCGCCGTAGCGCGCGCAATGGCAAATATTTCAGTTGCGTTAACCCGACTTGTAGCAACGTAGCCGGCACGACTTTGGCGATCGATAAGCAACTGCAGCAAGTCGTCGCGCGCTTTCCCACAGACAACAACGGATTTGCTATCCAAATGGATAGTGTGCCCAGCGCCGGTGCCGCCAATGCCACTGGGAAGATGATTTTTGGACTGGGTACGCGCGCTAACAACTATTTCCCAACGCTACGGGTATTGGCCACCAACAGTCAAGGCTATCTCTATGGCGCGCTCAGCAGCAACAGCGTATTGGCAGGCGGCAATTTTCCGAATACTTTTTTGGATACAGGCTCCAACGGGATTTTTTTCGACTCGAATTTGCCAAATTGCACCCCACCCCATGACAGCGGCTTTTATTGTCCGCTTGCAGACATTGCAGTCAATGTGCTTCTTGGCAGTGTGGGCGCTGTGCAAGCCGGGGGTGGTTTTACGCTCACCAATCCAGCCGCCTCGTTCCAAAAAGGCAATGCGGCGCTGCCCACTTTGGGTGGGTCTATGGGCGCGCCTGAACTTTTGGACTTGGGCTTGCCGTTTTTCTACGGCAAAACCGTGGTCATTGGCATAGCCGGCATGAGTGCCACGGGTGTGGGGTCAAGCGCCGCCACCGGCCCCTTTTACGCCTTGTAGCGCACGGCCACTTCTTGCGCAGTGCTCAGCTCCCCTTAGCCAGGGCCAATGCCACTTCCTTTACCAGCGCCGGGCCTTTGTAGATCAGGCCGGTGTAAATCTGCACCAAGTCTGCCCCGGCCTGGCGTTTGTCCAAGGCGTCTTGCCCACTCAGAATCCCTCCGACTCCGATGATGGGAAAGTGCGGACCCAGGGCGGCGCGCAATTGCCGGATGACGGCATTGCTGGCCTCACGCACGGGTGCGCCAGACAAGCCGCCCGATTCATCGCCATATGGCAGACCGCGCACCGCGTCGCGGCTAAGTGTGGTGTTGGTGGCAATCACGCCGTCAATGCCGTGGCGCGCGAGTGTGGCGGCGATCACGCTAATTTGCTGTGGCTCTAAATCCGGTGCGATTTTCAGGAAGACAGGCGTGCGCTTGGGCCGCTTGTTGCCCGCATCGTCAAATACTGCGTGGTGCTGCGCCAGTTCCTCGCGGCGCTGGGCAATGGCCGAGAGCAGGGCGTCCAGGGCCGCATCACTTTGTAAGTCGCGCAGGTTTTTGGTGTTTGGACTGGAGATATTGACGGTCACGTAATCCGCATGCCCGTATACGCCTTCTAGGCAAGTCAGGTAATCGTCGGTAGCACGTTCGATCGGCGTGGCCGCGTTTTTACCGATATTGAGCCCTAACAAAAGGCCGGGGTGGCGGGCGCGGCGCAGGTGCGACGCCTGAACATGGGCCACAAAAGCGTCCAGCCCTCCATTGTTAAAACCCATGCGATTGATCAAGGCCTCTGCGCTGGAAAGGCGGAACATTCGCGGCTTGGGGTTTCCGCTCTGGGCCAACGGCGTGACCGTGCCCACCTCGACAAAGCCAAAGCCCATGGCACCCAGCGCGTCAATGCAGCGGGCGTTTTTATCAAGGCCTGCCGCCAAGCCCACGCGGTTGGGAAAGCGCAATCCCGCTAAGGTCACAGGGTCCGCTACCTGCGCCTGGGAATAGGCCAATTGCAGCGGCGTGCCCTGCGTACGGGCCAGGGCTTTTAGGGTGAAGTCGTGCGCGGCCTCGGCATCCATGCCAAATAAAAAGGGGCGTACCAAGCCGTAGGGGACCAGAGACATCGGATAATTCCTGTTGATTTTTACTTCACAGTCCCGCATTGTCCCCCATGGTTTCTATGTCCAACTCCCCGGCCCCCGTCGCCGCCAGCACTGGTGTCCTAACGCAGGATGAACTCAAAACCCTGGTCGGGCGGGCCGCCCTGGACTATGTGGTGCGCGGGCAATGGGTAGGCGTGGGCACGGGTTCGACGGTGAATAAATTTATCGAAGCACTCGAGAGCATCCGCCACGAATTTCCCGGCGCGGTGTCAAGCTCGGTGGCCAGCACTGAACGCTTGCGCGCCCTGGGTATAGAGGTGCGCGATGCTAATGAGGTGGAGCGGTTAGCGGTTTATATCGATGGCGCTGACGAAATTGACGGTAAGGGCTACATGGTCAAAGGTGGCGGCGCGGCGCTCACGCGCGAAAAAATAGTGGCTGCGCAATCAGATCGCTTTGTATGTATTGCCGACGCGTCCAAGCGAGTGCAATCGTTGGGTGTCTTTCCTATCCCCGTGGAGGTTATTCCAATGGCCTCAGCGCGAATCATCAGGCAGTTTGCGGCAATGGGCGGGCAGGCAGCTATTCGGATGGCGGGCGCTAATCCGCTGGTAACCGACAACGGGCAGTACTTGCTTGATGTCAAAGGGCTAGTTATCACTGATCCGCTTGGCTTTGAAACCGAAGCCAGTCAATGGCCCGGCGTGATTACCGTGGGAGTCTTTGCTTTCCAGCGAGCCAATATCTGCTTATTGGGCTCTGATAAGGGTGTGGAGACTTTGCACTTTTAGCGCCGTCAGCACGTCCTGTTGGATTGCCCGCAATGGCCAGCGGATACGAGCCCCCATAGCGCTACATTTTTACGTTCGCAAAGGTAGCGTGTTTATGTAAATTCATGGCCACCACCACGCGCTTTCCTTCCGTGGCTGGTACTTCATGCGTCAGTATGCCGGGGAACATTACGAGCATATTGGGTTTGATTTGCAGCGGGTATTTGCCGGCAAAAACAATAGGTGCACTGTTCTCGTGAGATTCGAGATAAATCGAGCAACTAAAGTCGGAAGGGAAATGGTTGTGCGGGATGGTGTAACTGGCTTGCTCGTAAATAATGCCCCAGCATTCGCTGACGATCATTTCCATGTTCAGCGCATCCAGGTTTGCGGAAAGTAATTTGCTGGCCTCTTTGCTTACCTGAAGCACCACTTGCATCAGTGGGCCAAACTTGTCAGTGAGCAAGTGGCTACGCCACGGGCTCATATAGGTTGCTTTCACGTTGGACTCGGGTGACATCGGGTGGCTCTCACGCAATTCGTCGATCGCCATGCGGGCCAATTGGAGCTGGGCTTGCAAAGGTGTTAAATCGGCAACGAAAACCGGTATCTCGGCATTTGCCATAAATGGCTGAACTGCAATCATGTCAATAAAACCTCTGCTTAACGAATGGGTAAACGCTGCACCTGAACGCTAGTATGCATTTCAGGATTACCTTACCAGATCTTTTTAGTGAGATAACTCAAAAGCTAGGCCGGCCCAGGCTCCGCCTTGTGAACTAATGCCGATTTTAGGTATGTTTGTCTGTCCAACAGGCCTTTTTGATTAACACGCTTAGATCGAGCCTTGATTTAGATCAAAGTATGGCATTGGTTTGCGCATTTGAAAAGTGAAGCTACTTGGGGCGGCTGATTATGTCGGAGGGCGACCCGGGGAGTTAAAAAGTCACGGCCCGCAGTGGGCCGTTACTCGAATTAGGCTCGGAAAATACTATTTTTTCGGAGCCCGTCCACCGCTCTTGATGCAATCATCCAAAGTTTTGAAGGCCGTGAAGTTTTTGGTTTGTTTGTAGCCGGGGCTGGTTTTATCGTGGCAAATGCCCGCGTTGGATTTTTTCACTTCGGGGTCTGCCTCCGCCTTGGGCGCGCTTGCCGCTGGTTTTTCGGGCGTGGCGGCCTTGGCTGCCGGTGCTGCGGAAGCTGCGGCCGCAGGCTTAGCGGTGGCCGCAGCCGTTTGCGCTTGTGCAGCGATACCGGCCAAAGCGAATAAAGCGGCTATTAGAGTGGTTTTCAACATGGTGTTATTTCCAAAGTATGGCGAGCTTGCCACGATACTACAACGCCTCGGAGCCGCTCAGGTTGACGCTCCTCTTGACTTTACCGTCGCATTACAAACGCAATTACCAGGTCCTCATAGCCGCTCAATGGCGCAGAACATGCCGTCAGGCTCGGCCGAGTTGGCATAAAGACAACCGGGTTCATATTGCAACGCCTTTAAGGATCCAATCGCCTGCAACCGGGCCAGCGTGTCCTTAAACCCAAAGCTTTCCCAGACTGCCAGCTTCACGGTAAATGCAAAAGGCGCGCCTGGCGCCAGAACGCGCAGGAGCTCGTCCAGGCAGTTGGATCTAACATGCCCGCTGGTGAATGTGCCGCAACAGATAGCGCCGCTATAGCTGGCATCGGCCAAGGGTAGGCGGGCGTTCAAATCGGCATAGACCAATTCCCGGTAGCCGCCCTTTTGTCGGGCCACAGCCATCATCTCCGGCGAAATATCGATGCCGTCAATGACGCCAAAGCCGCGCGCCACCAGCTCTCTTCCCGCCAGGCCCGTGCCGCAGCCAATGTCCAACACGGCGCTTTCCCGCGACGGGATTAGCTGCGCCAGCTGGTCTGCCACTAGCCTAGGGGACTGGTAATGCAGCCCATGGAGCATGGTGTCGTCGTAGGTCGTGGCCCAATCGCGGTACAGCCTTTGGGATTCTTCATCGCTGGACAGTGCGTAGGCGCGGCGCAAAAGCGCTTGCTCACTCTGAGGTAAGGCAGGGCCGGACGGGTCAGGTTGGCTCATAGTGGAAAAGGCTCTAGGGTGACAAAAAGGGTGATGCATCCAGCACCGATAATCGCATACGATGCCGCGCCCATAGCCCGCCAAGAGGCTCAAGCCCATCTTTTAGTTTGCCGGTCCCCAAGGAAAACCCCATGAAACGACGCACTCTTTTGCACAGCGCTGGAGCCCTTGCCTTGTCCGGCGGGTTTGCATGGGCTGAGCCGGGCTTTCCGACCAAGACTTTGCGCTACATCGTGCCAGTGGCCGCTGGCGGCGGCAGCGACATGGTGGGTCGCACCGTCACCGAGCGCTGGGGCCGCGTGTTAAAGCAAAGTTTTGTGGTGGACAACATCGGAGGAGGAGGCGGTGTTTTGGCATGCCAAGCCACCATGCGCGCACCGGCCGACGGCTACACCCTAATGCAAGGTTATGTCGCCACCCACGGCACCAGCCCGGCCACGCGTACCCTGCCGTATGACGCGATAAAAGACTTCACCCCGGTGGGCATGATTGGTGGCACGCCCAATGTACTGGTGGTCAATGCCGCCTTGCCGGTCAAGAATCTCAAAGAATTTTTGGACTATGTGAAGAAAAACCCGGGCCGCCTGAGTTATGGCTCGGCCGGGCAGGGCTCGCTCACGCACCTAACCATGGAGTTATTCAAGCAGCAGATTGGCTCCTTTATGGTGCACATACCCTATCGCGGAGTCGCGCCGGCCTTTACCGACTTGATCGGCGGCCAGACCCAGGCCATGTTTCCTGGCTTGGCCGCGGCCATGCCGCATATCCGCTCGGGTCGGGTGCGTCCCCTAGCGGTCACCGGCCAAAACCGCCACACTTTGCTAAAGGACACGCCCACGCTCGACGAGTCCGGCTTTAAAGGCTTTGACGCGCAGCAGTGGTATGGCGTGGTCGGGCCGGCCGGTTTGCCTGCCGATGTGCTCAAGACGCTCAATGAAACCTTGAATCTGACGTTGCAAGCGCCGGACATGGCAGAAAAGCTGTCTGTCGAAGCCATAGAGCCCCATGCGATGTCGCCTGAAGCCTTCGGCAAATTTATCAAGGCAGATATTGCCCGCTGGACCCAACTGGCCAAAGAACGCAATATCCAGCTCGAAGGCTGATCGTCCGGCTAAGGCATCCTCAAATTTCACAGAAAGTAAACCATGGCCCGCAATACCCAGGTCAGTGCCGACCACCACGCTCCCCCCGTCACTCGCATGCTGGCTGAGTTGGTTGCCCAGCACCCCTCGCGCGGCTGGTCCGATGCAGTGGACCATGCGGCGCACCGTACCTTTCTTAACTGGCTGGGCTGTGCCGTTGGTGCTGCGCAGCATGAGTCGGTCAACGCGGCTTTGGCGGCAGTGCACATGCTGCAGCCCGCCCCGCAAGCCAGCGTGCTCGGGCGCACGGAAAAAGTCGATATGGCCAGCGCCGCCTTGGTAAACGGGATTGCTTCGCACACCTTTGATTTTGACGACACCCACCTCAAAACCATCATCCACCCGGCCGGCCCGGTGGCCTCGGCCTTGCTGGCTTTGGCTGAGCATCAGGGCAGCAGCGGGCGGGCTTTGATAGACGCGCTGGTGCTGGGAATTGATGTGTCCTGCCGAATTGGCAACGCGATGTACCCGGACCATTACGACCGGGGCTGGCATATCACCGGTTCCACTGGTAGTGTGGGCGCGGCAGCGGGCTGCGCGCGTTTGCTCGGCCTGAACGTGGATCAAACCGCCATGGCGCTGGGCATTGCGGCCTCGCAGCCCATAGGCATGCGCGAGCAGTTTGGCAGCATGACCAAGCCGTTTCATCCGGGCGGTGCGGCGCGCGCCGGTTTGATGTCGGCGCTGCTGGCCCAGCAAGGCTTTACGGCCAGCCCGCGCGCACTGGAAGCGCCGCGCGGCATGATGCAAACCATCTCCACCAAAAATGATTGGCTAGAGATCACCAGCGAGTTAGGCAAGCGTTTTGAAATCGCCTTCAATACCTTTAAGCCTTTTGCCTGCGGCATCGTGGTGCACCCGGGCATCGACGGCTGCGCGCAGTTGCGCGCGCAAGGTGTGCGGCCCGAGCAAATTGCATCCTTAGAAATCAAAGTGCATTCGCTGGTATTGGAGCTGTGCGGCAAAAAAGAACCGGCTGATGGCTTGCAAGCCAAGTTCAGTATTTACCACGGTTGCGCTGCGGGTTTAACCTTTGGCTGTGCAGGAGAGGAAGAGTTTTCGGATGCCGTCGTCACTCGGCCCGATATGGTGGCCTTGCGAGGCAAAGTAGTCGCCACCGTGGATGACAGTATTGACGAAGCGGCAGCGGACATCACCGCCGTTTTGCAGGATGGAAGTCGCGTGCACCTGCGCGTGGAGCACGCCATTGGATCCTTGCAAAATCCGATGACGGATGCGCAGTTGGAAGCCAAATTCCACGGCTTGTCGGACCCGGTCATTGGCGCTTCGCGGAGTGCGGATTTGATCAAAGCGGCCTGGGACTTGGGTGATGCGCCCAATGTGCAGGCGTTGATCGCAACGTCCCGCGTTTAAACCATGGCCGCCATGGAAAAACCGCATATCGTGGTGCTAGGCGATGCCGAGCAAGCGCTGCGCCGCTTGGGTAATTGGCAAGCCATAGACCAGGCTGCACGGGTGAGCGTTCACAGTCAGCCACTGCATGGTGCAGCTCTGCTGGCAGTGATGCAAGAGGCCGATGTGCTGGTGCTGCTACGCGACCGCAACCCGCTGGACGCGCAGACCATTGCTCAGTTGCCACGCCTGCGCTATCTGGTGTTTACCGGTTCGCGCAACACGACGCTTGATGCAGCGGCTTTGGCGGCGCGCGGCATACCGGTAAGCCATACCGAATGGGGTCCTTCCAAAGAGAGCACTTGCGAACTGACCTGGGCCCTGATTTTGGCGGCCACGCGCCAATTGGCCGACTACAGCGCCTTGCTGGCCCAAGGGCAATGGCGGGCGCCCCGAGCGCAAGCCTTGCCCGGCGTGCTGCATGGTGAAGTGTTGGGCTTGGTGGGCTTGGGCGAGATTGGCAAGCGCGTAGCCCAGGTCGGCAAAGCGCTGGGCATGCAAGTGCTCACCTGGAGCCCGAACATGACCCCCGAGCGCGCCGCCGTTTATGGCGTCCAGGCCGTGCCTTTGGATGAATTGATTGCGCGTGCCAAAGTGCTCAGCCTGCATTTGGTACCCTCTGCCGCCACCCGCCATCTCATCAATGCCAAACGCCTTGCGTTAATGCGGCCCGACAGCCTGTTGGTCAATACTTCACGCGCCGCGCTAATTGATACCGATGCCTTGGTTCAGGCCTTGCGGGCCGGGCGTATCGGCATGGCGGCCTTGGATGTGTTTGATACCGAGCCCCTTCCTGCCGAAAGCGCTTTGCGCGATTGCCCCCGACTTTTACTCACGCCGCACTTAGGTTTTGTGGTGGAGCCGGTGTACCGAACCTTTGCCGATGGTGTTGTGCAGTGCTTACAGGCGTTTTTGGCCGGGCAAGCGCTACCACGGCTTTTGAAAGCAGTCCCATGATGCAATCGATGTGGTCCTTGGGTTGGCGCACCTTGTGGCGCGATGTGCGTTCGGGTGAATTGCGTTTATTGGTGCTGGCGGTCACGCTGGCCGTGGCGGCCTTGACGGCCGTGGGCTTTTTTGCCGACCGTTTGCAAGCTGGTTTGCAGCGCGACGCGCGTCAATTGCTAGGCGGCGATGCAGTGATAGCCAGCGACCGACCGGCGCCCGCTTTCTTTGCTGAACAAGCCCGCACCTTGGGCTTAAAGATGGTGAATACCCAAGGCTTTCCCACCATGGCGCGCACCACGCAAGAGCAAGGCGGCAACAGCAAGCTGGTAGCCCTCAAATCGGTAGAGCCGGGCTACCCCTTGCGCGGCACCTTACGCATTACAGATGCCCCCGGCGTGCCAGAGCGTCCCGCACGCGGCATACCCGCGCCGGGGTCGGTGTGGGTGGATGCGCAACTGCTCGATGCGCTGGGCATTGGCGTGGGTGACAGCCTACTGCTGGGTGAACGCAGCTTGCAGGTGCAAGCCATCATCGTGATCGAGCCGGACCGGGGCGCTGGCTTTATGAATTTTTCGCCGCGCGTGATGCTCAACAGCCAAGACTTGGCTTCGACCGCGCTGGTGCAACCGGCAAGCCGCGTCAATTACCGCTTGGCAGTGGCGGGCGAAGATGCGCAAATCAAGCGTTTTGTAGATGTAGCTACGCAGCGCATAAAGGCCGGCCATGCGGCGCCGCCAGAGCATGTTGCGAACGCTGTTACTCCGGCTGGCGATAAGGAAAAAAGCACCGAAGTGCCCTCTAGCGAAGCGGGCAAGAGCGCCCCGGACGCAGAGCCATTGCGCGGTGTACGCATCGAGTCCACGCAAACCGGCCGCCCCGAAATGGGTCAAACCCTGGGCCGTGCAGAAAAATTTCTTTCCCTGGTGGCTTTGCTCGCCGCTTTGCTTAGTGCCGTAGCTGTGGCCCTGGCAGCGCGCTCCTTTGCAGCCATGCACCTAGACGATTGCGCCATGCTGCGTGTACTGGGCCTCAGCCAACGTACGATTGCCGGGGCCTATGCCTGGGAGTTTGCGTTGGTGGGTTTGTTTGCCAGCGCCTTGGGGGTGTGCATCGGCTTTGGCGTGCATTATTTGTTTGTGCTACTCCTAGCCGGTTTGGTGGACGCGCAACTGCCCCAATCCGGGCTTGCGCCTGCCGCGCTGGGCATGGGCATGGGTTTGACGCTATTGTTTGCTTTTGGCTTGCCGCCGGTATTGCAATTGGCACAGGTGCCGCCCTTGCGTGTGATACGTCGCGATGTAGGTAATTTGCGCCCCGCATCTCTGGGCGTGCTGGCCCTGGGTGTGGCTGGTTTTGCTGCCTTGCTGTTGGTTGTTAGCAGCGATTTGAAGCTAGGGTTGATTGCGGTGGCGGGATTTGCCGGTGCGGTGCTGCTGTTTGCGGTACTCAGTTGGTTGGCCATCAAACTGCTACGCGCCAGCGTGAACGAAAGCAGTGCGCCGCGTGCGCTCGTGCTAGCCACAAGACAGATAGCGGCACGGCCCGCGTTTACGGTGGTGCAGGTGAGTGCGTTGGCAGTAGGCTTGCTGGCACTGGTGCTTTTGGTGTTGCTGCGTACTGATCTGATCGCCAGTTGGCGCAAAGCCACGCCGCCCGATGCGCCTAACCGTTTTGTCATCAACGTCAGTCCCGAGCAGTCCGCAGCTTTTGTTCAAAGTTTGCAGGATGCCGGAGTCAAAAAGTTTGACTGGTTCCCCATGATCCGTGGTCGTCTGGTGGCAATTAACGGCACCAGCGTATCGTCCGAGACCTACACCGAAGACTTTGCTAAGCGACTGGTGGACCGCGAATTCAACATCAGCTACAGCGCTAAGCAACCGGACAACAACCTCATCGTTGGCGGCCAATGGACGCCCGAAGAAGCCGGTGCTATCAGCATGGAGGAGGGTATTGCCACCACGCTGGGGCTGAAAGTCGGTGATACCTTGCGCTTTGATATGGCCGGGGTGACCGTGGACTCCAAAATTACATCGCTACGCAAAGTTGACTGGGGCTCGATGCGAGCCAATTTTTACGCGCTCTATCCGGTGAGTGCCCTGGACGGCGTGCCCGCCACCTTTATGGGCGCCTTCAAAGCACCTGTGCAAGCGGGTTTCGACAACGCGTTGGTGCGCCGCTTTCCCAATGTCACCAATGTCGATATGAGCGCCACCATCAACCAAGTCCAGCGCATCCTGGACCAGGTGATACGCGCAGTAGAGTTTTTGTTCGGCTTCACTTTGGCAGCGGGTCTGGTGGTTTTGTTTGCGGCCGTTAGCGCTACACGCGAAGAGCGTGCACGCGAGTACGCGATCATGCGCGCGGTGGGCGCGCAAAACAGCTTGCTGCGCCAGGTACAACGGCTGGAGTTGGCGGGTGTCGGCTTGCTGGCCGGTTTTCTGGCCTCGTTGGTCGCGAGTGCATTGGGTTGGGCCTTGGCGCGCTATGTTTTTGAGTTCTCCTGGACCGTGTCCTTGTGGGTGCCGATACTGGGCGCACTGGCAGGCGCGGCGCTGGCCTTGATGGCCGGTTGGTGGGGATTGCGCGACGTGCTGCGCCGCCCGGTGGTAGAAACCTTGCGCAAAGCCACATCCTAAAAGCACCCTATGGACGAGGACGACGCACAAGCTCAAGCGCAACGCGCCTCCGCCTTTGAAGCGCTAGGCGGCGAAACCCTGGTGCAGGCACTGGTGGAGCGTTTTTACGACTTAATGGAACTGGACCCAGCGTATGCCACTTTGCGCGCGGTACACGGGCCGGACCTGGCGCAGGCGCGGGAAAAACTCACCTGGTTTTTATGCGGCTGGCTAGGCGGGCCACAGCACTACACCGAGCGCTTTGGCCATCCGCGTTTGCGCATGCGGCACATGCCCTACAGCATAGGCATTTTGGAACGAGACCAGTGGCTGGCCTGCATGGACCAGGCCATGGGCGAAGTCGGCATGGCAGAGGCGGTGCGCCTGCGCTTGCGCGACTCTTTCTTCCAGACCGCCGACTGGATGCGCAACCGCTAGGCGCTTGTTGGCATCGCGAAGGCCTATCCGCCGACGGTTGGTCTTTTAGGTGCGCGTTTGGGTTTGGCGCGGGCAAAGTCCCACCAAGGCAGCACCTTGCGTAATGCGCGCACCTGCCCGCTGAGTTCGGGGGTATAGCCACTTAGCTGCGCCAAAGCACTGTCCCAAGCGCTGCTTTGCAGGAGTTGGCGCAGGCTTTTTAAAGCAGCCTGGTCCAAAGCCGATTTCAGGCAGACCAGGTGGTAACTTTCCTGCACCAGTGGTAAAAAATGCAAGCCATGTGCGGCTGCGGCTGCGGCAATGCCCAGCCCGGCATCGGCGCTACCTGATGCGATGGCCTGCGCCACGGCGCTGTGGCTAGGCTCGGTCCGGTGATAGCCCTTGATGGCATCGCTGGCGATGCCTGTTTGCTGGAGCAACTGGTCCAGAACGACGCGGGTTCCGGTTCCCAATTCGCGGTTGACATAGCGCACACTTGCTTGCTGCAGATCGACCAGCTGGGAAATGCCCAAGGGATTGCCCTGGGCCAGCATCAGTCCTTGCATGCGGGTGGCAAATCCGATAATTTTGTGCTTGCCCGGTTGCAACAAGGGCTTGTAGGTGCGCTCGGTTAGCGAACCCGGCGCGGGTGTTTGGATGGTGTGAAACCCGGCCAGTGTGCAGCGCCCTTCGTTGAGCGCGCGAATCGCATCGACGCTTCCGCAAAACCGGATGTCCAGGTGCAAGCGCTCCCCAATGTCCTGGCCGATAGCCAGTGCCTGTTCGCGCAGCAAGGCCAGGCCGTCATCATGGCTGGCATATAGCGTCAGCACCTGGGCTTGTGCATCAAAAGCGACCGCGAAGGCAGTTTCTAGGTCCGCCCGCAAGGCCTCTATTTGCGGTGCAAGACGGGCCTGCGCCTGGCGCTCTGCCCACATCAGTTTTTCCCCAAAGCTGCTCAGGCGAGCTGATTTGCCTTTATCCCACTGGAGCAGTTCATTGCCCAATTCGTTTTCCCAGCGCTTGAGCTCTCCCCAGACATGCCGGTAGGACAGCCCCAGCGCACGCGCCGCCGCGCTAATGGAGCCTTGGCTGGCCACCGCTTGGAGCATTTCGACCAGCGCATTGCGCAGTGGCATCGGTTGCGCGTCGCGGCTCAGGGTGTAATGAAAGGCTAGCCTATGCACGGTGTTACATATCGCAAGGAATTGGTCAACGCCCTACGATAACCGAGTTATGCAATCCTTTTCCGATAGTGCGTTTCTGGCCTTGCAACTGCTGGTTTCGCTGGACCCCCTTTTTTTTGCCATTGTGGGCCGCTCGCTGGCCGTGAGCGCCTGCGCCTGCGCACTTGCGTGCAGCCTCGGCTTGGTGTTAGGCGCCTGGCTGGGCGTGGCCCGGTTTGCCGGGCGTGGCCTGGTGCTGACTTTGCTCAATACCGCCTTGGCCGTGCCTTCGGTGGTGGTCGGGTTGGTGGTGTATTTGCTGCTGTCGCGCTCCGGTCCTTTGGGGTACCTGGGCTGGTTATTCAGTTTCAAGGCCATGGTGCTAGCCCAAGCGGTGCTGGTGTTGCCGGTAGCCACCGCCCTGACGCGCCAGGTGGTACAGGATGCCGAACAGTCGCATGGCGAGCAATTGCAATCACTGGGAGCCGGTATTTGGATGCGCAGCGTCTTACTGGCTTGGGACGAGCGCCATGCCTTGCTGGTCGTACTGCTGGCGGCCTTTGGGCGTGCCATTTCCGAAGTCGGTGCGGTCATGGTGGTGGGCGGCAATATTGAAGGCTTTACTCGCGTCATGACCACCGCTATCGCCCTGGAAACTTCCAAGGGAGATCTGCCCCTGGCCCTGGCCCTGGGCTTTGCTTTACTGGTCGTGGTGCTACTGCTCAATGCGCTGGTCGCGCTGTTGCAGCGTTGGGGGCAGGGCGGTGGGCTGCGCATGGGCACCGCAGCAGCGGTGGTGGTGTGAACGCCCAAGTCAAGACCCTGGACGCGGGCGTGCAGTTCGGGGCTTATGGCCGCAGCCTGCGGTGCTGGCGCGTAAATACCGTGGCTGCTTTGGAGGGCATCTCTTTGTCCATCGCACCCGGTGAGCGGGTCGCCTTGGTTGGGGCCAACGGTGCAGGCAAAAGCACCTTGCTACGGCTGCTACACGGCTTGCTGACGCCGGGCGCGGGGAAGGTGCAATTGCAAAGTGGCTTGCGCCAGGCTATGTTGTTTCAGCGGCCCCATATGCTGCGAATGCGGGTGGATAGCCAATTGGCGCTGGGCCTGTGGCTGCGTGGCACGCCCTGGCAGCATGCGCGGCAGCGCGCCATCGCGGCCTTGCAGCAATTTGAATTGCACGAACTGTCCGCGCGCAAGGCGCACACCTTATCTGGCGGGCAGCAACAACGCGTGGCTATGGCGCAAGCTTGGGCGTTGGAGCCGCAGATGCTGTTGCTTGACGAACCCACGGCCAGCCTGGACCCACATGCCAAGGCGGAAGTCGAAAGTCTCTTACAGGCTTTTGCCCAGTCACGCCCAGAGGCCAGCCTGGTGTTTGCCAGCCACAACCTAGGCCAGGTCAAACGCCTTGCTACGCGGGTGCTGTATCTGGAGCGCGGGCGTTTACTGGCCGATCTGCCTGTCCACGATTTTTTTAATTCCGAGCGCTTGCAAGCGCATTGCCCCTCGGCTTATTGGTTTGTAAAAGGAGAACACTTATGAAAAGCTTTTTTTTAGCATCCTTGACCTTCATTACTTTGTGCATACCGCCGACGGTGGCGTTGGCCCAGACCACGATCGTGATGGCTTCCACCACATCCACCGAGCAGTCGGGCTTGTTCGCGCATTTGTTGCCGGCCTTTAACAAGGCGACGGGTATTGAGGTGAAAGTAGTGGCTTTAGGCACCGGCCAAGCAATCGACATGGGCCGACGCGGTGATACCGATGTCTTGTTTGTGCATGACCAGGCGGCGGAAGAAAGATTTGTGGCCGAAGGCTTTGCGCTCAAACGTTATGCGGTGATGTACAACGACTTTGTGCTGGTCGGGTCCGCCGCAGACCCTGCCCGTACCAAGGGTGCCGACATCGTGCAAGCCTTGTCAAAAATCGCCGCTGCGAACAACGCTTTTGTATCGCGTGGTGACAAAAGTGGCACGCATGCGGCCGAGCTGCGCTTTTGGAAAATGATGCCCCCACCCGAGGCCAAAGGCAGCGGCTACCGCGAATGTGGCTGCGGCATGGGCCAAGCGCTCAATATTGCGGCCGCAACGGGCGCTTATGTGCTGACGGACAGGGGTACTTGGCTGAGCTTTAAGAACCGCGGTGATTTGCAGGTCCTGGTGCAAGGTGACCAGCGCTTGTTCAATCAATACGGCGTGCTGGTGGTGAACCCGGCCAAGCACCCGCACGTCAAAGCGCAAGACGCACAAAAATTTGTGGATTGGGTGCTATCGCCCGCCGGCCAGGCAGTGATTGCCGCGTACCGGATTGATGGGCAGCAGTTGTTTTTCCCTAACGCTGGTAAATAGCGATCTCGCTATTGCTCTAAGCGCGCGCCGAATCGGTCTTTTTTGCGGCCCGCACTGGGGCCAGCAGCACCAATACTGCGCCCGCGCCGCCTTTGTTGGGCGGTGCTTGAACGAAGGCGATGACTTCGGCTTTTTGGACGAGCCAGCGCAGCACCTTGTCTTTGAGCACCGGCGCCTTGCCCGGCGAGCCCAGGCCTTTGCCGTGAATCACGCGCACGCAGCGAAGCCCTTGCTTGTGCGAATCGCGGATAAAGCGGCCCATTGCCTCGCGTGCGTCGTCGCTGCGCAGGCCATGCAAATCGACCTGGCGCTGAATGCTCCACTGGCCTTTACGCAGTTTTTGCACCACGTCAGCGCCCACACCCGGTCGGCGAAAACTCAGGTCCTGGTCGGTATCGAGCAGGCTGCTGATGTCAAACTCGTCGCTTAGCGACTCTTGCAGCGCGGCTT
>Ga0214919_10002330_pt1 | contig 29985 bp, 56 predicted proteins | sample LL1503_MetaG_FD_177994 | JGI IMG/M metagenome (GOLD analysis project Ga0214919, IMG submission 177994) | Freshwater microbial communities from Lake Lanier, Atlanta, Georgia, United States - LL-1503 | ecosystem: Environmental > Aquatic > Freshwater > Lake | place: USA: Georgia | collected... | reverse complement strand
CTGTATGAAGCAAAGAGAAAAGTGTTCTGGACCCGGGTTCGACCCCCGGCATCTCCACCTAAGTGTATTAGGTATATTTAGGTGGGGATGAAATTGGTTTCGACAGGGCAAAGAGTATTGAAGTGGACAGCACGGTAGGCGATGACCGTTAATCAAGCAAAAAAAGTAAACGCAAACGACTCACAGTTTCGCATTGCAGCCTGATAAAGGCCGCTAGGGTAAGACATACCTCGTAACAGAAACTCAGGAACCTGCTTCGGCAGGTTCTTTCTTAATGTGTCTGCTTAGTACGTTGGCACGCAGGATCTCGACAAACTGTGGTTCTTTTACGATCACAGTCGGGGCAATTTTTAATTACCGATGTCCAACTGGTTCTCATAAAATAAGCAATTTCGTTTTTTCCAGGTTTGTCCTGTTGATCACATTTGATAGCATATTGCATAATAGTCTCCCGACGTATATATACAACGCTCTAGCCCTGTGATGCGTTGACAAAATTGCAGATATTTCTGTTGTTTTTATGCAACAGCTCGATTTGCCCAGAAATGGCAACGGTGCTATAATACTTGTATAGAAACTAAAAAGGGGTTTGAAAATGACAGTTACAGTTAACGGAGTCGAAGTAGACGCAATCGTAGCCGAAGCAAAAACAGCCGCTCGTGCAGCCGCAGAACGTTTCTTCCAAGAAAAACTTAACGGACGAGATCAATATGCGTGTGGTTTTGCTTGGGTTGACATTTTTGGTGTTCGAGGTAATACCAAATTGGGCAGGGCTCTCACACAAGCCGGGGTCAAGAAAAGTCACACAGGTGCTTTCCAAATTTGGAATCCAGCAGACATGTATGTACAAAATGTAGACACCCTAGAAGCAGGTGCCCAAGCGGCGGCTGATGTATTCAAGCGATACGGCTTTACTGCCTACGCCGGAAGTCGTTTAGATTAATATAAAATGAAGTTTTATCAAGAAACTACAATGTGGCGCGACGGGTTTGCTAACGGCATGTATCTTTTGGACGACAGCAAGACCAAAATGTACGCATATATTAAACCCGGCGATAAAGCAGTATTCAAATTCAAAAATCCCATACGCATTGACACACGTGGTCGTAAGTTTGTGATTGCACCCGAACAACCCGAATTTGAAATTGAAGCGACTACAAATCCCAATCGCTGGGAAGTCACAGGCAGTAAAGGCGATTTGTATATTGTGACTTTAGAAGAAGGTGTGTATAATTGCAGTTGTAGCGGATTCAAATTCCGCGGTGCTTGCAAGCATGTTAAAGAATTTGAAGGAGCCAAATAATGTATCAATTGATTTTAGTACTTGCAACAGGTGTTAGCACAGTTGGCACTTATGCAGATTTGAACACTTGTCAAGCAAATCTTGCACAGTTTCACAAACAGAACGTGACAGCGGCCTGTGTGCAACAGCCCACCCCAGAACAAAGCATGGCACAGGCACAGTCCGTAATGCGATCCTTTATGCGAATGATGGAGGCACAATGATAACTCCTTTTAAAGATTTTTTAAAACGCGATATCTCAATTGGAGACCATGTTGTGTTTCCCGGCCCATATAATAGCGGTATGAAGTTGGGCCGAGTTGTCAAGTATAGCAAGCAGAATATTCGTGTACAATGGAGCCGTAAATACTTTAGTGGCAGGGTTGCACATGAAGAAACATATCGTGATCCAAAAGAATGTGTGCGTGTTGAAGGCGCAGATTTGACCATGTACTTACTAAGTGGAGATTTTTAAATGACAGAATGTTATAGAGTTATTGCCAGTTTAGAAGATCACCCCAGCCGACTGAACAAAGAAGCGATCCTGCAGGCCGAGGCTGCAGAAGGCAATGCAGAATTGTTTAAGGGCATTAGGGCCGCATTGGATCCTATGATCACTTACGGCATTAAACAAGTTGAAGAAAAGACCGGAGACGGCAAGGGGCTAAAGCCCGAAATATTTTGGAAGACTGCAGAACAGTTGGCTAAACGACAGTTAACTGGTGAAGCGGCCAAAGTAGCAGTCAACTATATGCGTATGAACGCAAAGGAGCAAGAATGGAACCAGTGGTACCGCAGGATACTAATAAAAGATCTTCGTTGTGGCGTAAGCGAAAAGACCGTAAACAAGGTAGTTGAAAAGACTCGACCCGAATACGCTATTCCAGTATTCAGTTGTCAATTGGCCAGCGACAGCGCACATCACGAGGACTTGGTGGCGGGTGAGAAATTCATCGAAGTCAAGTTAGATGGTATGCGTGTTATTACAGTTGTATTCCCAGACGGACGTGTGGATCAATACAGTCGGAATGGCAAAGAACTTGTAAACTTTCCGCACATTAAAGAACAAATTGCACGACATGCCCGACTATTTAAAAACATAACAGTATTAGACGGCGAAGTAATGAGTGCCAGTTTCCAGGACCTAATGCGCCAAGCACACCGCAAGGACAATGTACAGACTACAGATGCAGTATTACACCTGTTTGACATACTGACATTTGACGAGTTCCAGTCGGGGGTAGGTGCATACACACAACGAGACCGCAGTAGGGCATTGACTGGTTGGTACACTGGCATTGCAGACCACATGCCCAACGTCTCAGTAGTAGGACAAGAACTTGTGGACCTAGACACAGAAGCAGGACAGGCTCGCTACAGTGCCATCAATGCAGAAGCCATTGCCGGAGGGTACGAAGGCATTATGGTTAAGAACCCTGATGCAGTTTATGAATGCAAACGTGGTCGTGCTTGGCTTAAACTCAAACCCTTTATTGAAGTAAGTCTAGAGATTGTAGGCATAGAAGAAGGCACAGGTAAGAACGAGGGACGACTTGGCAACTTACTATGCAAAGGACACGACGATGGCAAGGACATTGAAGTAAGTGTTGGCAGTGGATTTAGTGATGCATTACGTGACAGCATTTGGGCCGATATTGATGCAGTAATTGGACAGATAGTTGAAGTACGTGCAGATGCTATAACACAGAACCAAAACGGCACTTACAGTTTGCGCTTTCCACGTTTTAAATCATTCCGCGGATTTGAGCCTGGCGAAAAACTATAAACGAGAGAATTCGACTACTTGCTGAACAGGCTGGTATTGAATACCAGTATGTTGATCTTGAAAAGTTTGCCAAATTGATTGTCAATGAATGTGCCAATGTTGCGTATAAATTTGATGGGCTGACACTGGGACAAGGTTATACAGTTTCAAAGCACATTAGAAAACAGTTTGGGATTGAAGAATGAGTTATACATGGATATTAGTTGCTATACTAACACAGGCGCCAGCTGGTGCCGATCCCGACATAATTAGTCGCCACATTACCCGCGATGCTTGCCGTAAACAAATGATTTATCATCAAAATATCGATGCTAATCGTAAATACTTGTGCTTGCCAAGGGATACAAATTGAAAGTAAACGCAGTTAGTCAAGATAGTCATTTACGTTTAGAAAACCGATCAACCACCGTTGCCCGAGAAGAAAAGAAGCGTGACGATCGGGTAAAAATAGTACGTGATGATAACATTCAGGCGGCGCGACATTTGATTTATAAAAAAGAGTTTGATGTAATTTGGTTAATACAACATAGCCGAATTGGTGGAAGTGTCGACGTTCGGGCTTGACCATTGATATAATTTGTATTATAATACAACATGATTTATTTAGGCATACTTGTAAACAACCCCTGGAGCGAAAGGTTTGATAGCCTTTGGTACCGTAGTGGTGAAGTTTCCGAGCACAAGGCTTGGGAATTGCAAGTGTGCCGATGTGCAACATTTTTGGAATTAAGTACTAACTATACTGTACGTCAAGACCATGCAGGATTTAATTTTACTGTTGGCGTATTAGGATATAGTATAGCATTTACCATTTATGACACGCGACATTGGAACTACAACCTTAAAACTTGGGAGACATATAGTGAGTAAGAAATCAACTAAGGCTGACCCTGTGGAAGAACCCGTCAATCCCGAACACGAGCAGTTAATGGCAACTCTCAAGTTCACACCAAGAACCTACAAAATTAGCATGTGGGGTTATGGCGGTGAAAAGGTCATGGGCACAGTGGAACGAGATGTTTGGGATTACTGTATGGAGCACCAAGTTGACTTATCCGAAATTGCATGGAGCGACGAGGAAACGGTTCAAGATGATATGAATCTCGATGTTGATCGGTTGCCATTTCCTCCGGGTTCGTGGTACGAGTGTGATGACATGGCACACACCAGTGGTGTTAGCCGAAATGCCGGTACACTACAAATCGAAGATGAGAACGGTACGGTAGTATTTGAAAAGAGATTAGAGGATATTGGCGGTGGTGGCTGTGATGGCGAACCGGACTGGAGTTGCAATGACGAAGCCTGGGTTGGTAGTAAGCCTGCAGGTACTGTGGTGTTTATTGGCACCAGCAATGAAAAAGGCACATTCTTTGAAGGCCACATTGAACTTACCCAACCTTTTGACATTGAAAAGTTGGTGCTGGGTTACGATGACATCGACGGAGAAGAACTAGTTAATAGTGTAACCTACGATGATGAAGACATTGATAACTGGGGTGGCAGCACAGATGGTAAGAGTTCAGACTTTGGAATGTATCTTGTGAAAGACAGCAACACCTGGGAAACTTATGCTCCTGAAGAAAAAGACTGGGGTCATCCCCCGCACGGCACCAGTCCCGCTACTTGGGAACGTTCCGAGACATTCAAGTTTGATAAAGTCAAACCCACCTTGCCTGGTTACTATAGTTGTACATGGAAGCATTTTGGAACCACATATGGGTCGGCCTACTGGGATGGCACACAATTTGGCGAATGGGAATACGGCAAGTTCAATCCTATTACAGGAGAGATTGTGACTTGGTCGGGATATAACTGGGACACCACGTCGTGGGTCAATCAACCACCAGAACCTGTAGATGTTGCCTGTGACAACAAAAAGTGCGGTTGGATAGGAATGGCTGAAGAGCGTCGTACCGATGATGACTATAACGATCACTGTCCCGAGTGTGATGGCACCGAGTTTACTTATATTGACTATGACCCAGACTCGGCCAAGGGTCGTGCTAATCGTAAGAAGTATTGCAAAGAGTGGGATCCTACTCTGGCATTAGAGCGTATTGTTGCTACTGCAACAGAAGAACCGGCCACGTGGCCAACAACAAGACCTTAAAGGAGAACGTTATGTTTGGAACTAGTTACACAGGCGGTATGGAAAACTACCGCTCAGCAGAAGAAATCAATAGTGCTATGGCCCGTGTTTATGGACACATGAGCCTAGCAGTCGTTGTATCAATGATTGTCAGTTACTTTGTTGGCTCAAGCCCCGAATTACTGCAATTCTTTTTTACAGGTGCAATGAAATGGATTGTGATCTTTGCACCCTTGGTTGCAATATTTGGTATTTCGTTTGTTTTAAACGATAACCCCAGTAAACCTGTTGCACAATTATGCTTACATGGATTTGCGGCCATAATGGGTCTGAGCTTTGCTATGATATTTGCTGTGTTTACCATGGGCAGTATTGTGAGTGCGTTTATGGGCGGCGCAATCTTATTTGGCTCAATGAGCTTTTACGGATACTTTACTCGGCGTAGTCTAGAGAGCATGGGACAATTTATGTTCATTGGCTTGATTGCAATTCTAATTGCCAGCATTGTCAACGTCTTTATTGGCAGTACAGTAATGCAAATGGTAATTTCAGCATTGGCTATTATCATCTTCCTTGGACTAACTGCTTACGACACGCAACAGATCCGTGAGGAACTAAGTGTAGAAACCAGCGAAGGTGCAGAAGTACGCGGTGCGCTAACACTCTATATGGACTTTATCAACTTGTTTATCAACCTACTACAACTATTTGGAATTAAAAAGGACTAATTATGACATGCAAAGGATATGATTCAAAAGCCGTTAAAATCGGTAAGGATGTAAAACGTGCCGCGGCACTGATTCATGATCAACACCAACGTGGTGCGTTTATTCGCAGTTTCGTAGTAGTTGCACAAGATGCAGGACGTCAACGTACTAGTCGTAACAAAGACAAGTAATGGGGCAAGTGTTCCGTCGAGCCGAACAGTACCTTGATCAATTTGATCCCGAGTCAACGGGGCAGTTTGTAGAAATTGGCACAAGCCGCAACGGAGACGACGGAAGCACTCGAACTATTGCTGAATGGGCGGCTCGTTTTGGCAAAGCACTTGTTACAGTGGACATGGACATCAATAACTGTAACTATGTCGTTGAGCAAAATATTCCCAATGTAGAAGTCATTTGCCAACGTGGCGAGGAATACTTAAAACATTTTCCCAAACATATTGCCTACATCAGTTTACTGTACCTAGACAACTTTGATTGGGACTGGCATCCAGATCGGACCGAAGCGTTTGTGTTAGAACAACAACGACGTTATGCCGATCTAGGACTTGAAATGAACAATGTCAACAGTCAGCGGGCGCATTTACATCAAGCAGAACTAGCACTACCTGCATTAGGCGATAAGTGCCTTGTAATTTGTGATGATACATGGTATAATAAGTACTGGGGGCATTACAGTGGAAAGTCAGGAGCAGTAGTGCCTTACCTAATGAATCATGGATTTGAAATTCTCTACACAGAAGAACAACCTGTTTATGGAACAATACTTGGACGAGGAATACAATGACATATAAAGAAATTTTAGATTTACTACACGAACACGACTGTGAAGTCACATTTACCAAAGTAGATGGCAGCATACGAGTTATGCCTTGTACCTTACGTGAAGCAGCAATGCCCCAACGTGATGCGGTCAAGTTTCACGAGACCCGAGTCATAAACGAAAAAGTCATCAGCGCATTCTGCTTGGACAAAATGGAATGGCGCAGTTTTCGTGTGGAAAATGTAACCAACATCAAGGTGCTAAATGGAACCTAAAGACACACGTTGGATAGTTCAACTTGAAGAAGATCCCGAGACCGGTGATTTGGTGATGCCGTTTCCGCCAGCACTGCTAGCCGAACTAGGGTGGGGTGTAGGTGATACACTAACCTGGGAACCTGACAAAGATAAAGAAAGTTACCGGTTAACTAAGAAAAAAGATGTATGATACCGGCATATTTGAATATAGTCCGTCTGGATGTGCGTATCTACTACTAGCGGAACTATGCACTCAAAATAAAAATTTTGATGTCGACGTTTTACATAGAATAATCAAGTTGGCGTCAACACAGTCCAGCACCATAGAACGAACAAAAAGTGTTTATTATAAGCATTTAACGGATATACCAATACCAGCATTTCAAACTTACGGTTCGTTTGCAGAACTATCTAAGTTAGTAACTGTGCCCTGTGTTGTTAAAATGGATGCGTTTCGTAATGGGTTACAAACACAGGTAATTAACTCCAATAAAGATTTTAAAAGTCTGTATGCGACACTAGATAAAAACGATTCCACAGGAGTAGTGCAAGAGTTCGTCACAGGACAAGAATTTACAGTAATGACACTGGTGGGAGTTCATAACTGGCAATTAGTCGGAACTGCACGTGATTATAAACGAGAGTTTGACAACGATCAAGGCCGCAATACATTTGGTATGGGTAGTATTGCTCCTGCTGTTATGCCGGCAAACGCCTTAGACCTAGTTGATAAAATTGTCAACGTATTTAAAGAGCAATACAATTACATAGGATTTTTGAGTTGTCAATTTATAGTTGACTCGAACGATAAAATTTGGTTTTTGGAATGTAACAGTAGACTGTGTGATCCCGAATTTCAAAGTGTAGTACCCTCACTAGATCCTGGCATATACGATAGCATAAGACAAGCACTAGACGGAGAAGCAATAGATCCGGTTACTAACAGCGATACAAACGCAGTCACAGTATCATTGGTTCATCAAGATTGGCCTAGTGCCGGCAGTAAACCCAATATTGCTATACCAGATTCCAATTTTACGTTTTGTAAGTTTCCAGGTAAAAAAGACGCCAACACTTACTATGGCAGTCTAACCAATTCAGGATATAGGGCACATAAAGAACTAGCACAAGAACTTTATGACTTTCTATCTACTATAGATGCTACACCTTATAGGTATCGCACAGATATTGGATTTGACGCCTGAACCTCTCTATACTTTTGCATGGCTCTAGCACGGGCCACTGCCAATCGTACTGCTACATAATCCGAAACTGAATCGTCTGCGGCTTCGGGTGGGTTGACCACTTTGGGTCTACGAGCAGTTCCACCGCAGATGAAATCATCATCGGGTGCATCATAAGGATTGGTGCCTTGCAACCGAATGGCTGTAAACCTATGTGGATTACTACGAAGCAGTTTGATTTTTGGTATTCTTGGCCGTGCCGAATAGTCGGTACTCACGTGAACCGGCACTTGTGCCCAAGCAGTAGTAGATACCAAAGCCATAATGATTAAAAAATATCGCATACTAATATAACGCCTTAGACCCGGAAACGGTTGACACAAAATGGCAAAAGTCTTATAATACATTATGAATACTTATATCATATCTTGGGATCAGACCGGCCTAGAGGCAGTTGTGGACATCACTGAAAACATTGCACGTGGCAATACGTTTGAGCGTGAACAAATTTGGGATCTACTAAAGGATCCCAGCCGTACCCCGCGCAATGAATGGGTACACGAGGTTAACCATATGGTGGGTATGATGATGATGCGGGCACGTGCCAACCCACAACGCCATTATGAGATATACAGCATAAACACAGATGACAGTATCACCAAAGAGGACTTGACACAGATGTTTGAAGATACGCCACAAACAGCCGCAGATCTTATACGTGAGCGTGGAAATCAACTATATAGTGATCGTGCTAGTAAACGAGACCGAGTAATAGAATGACGACCCCAAATTTAGAAAATGATATTATGGCCGCAACTTGGTTCTGTGATAAGGTTAGGTCGTCGGAATCCTATGCTCAAAATCTCTATGCCGCCATGTGTAACAATCAGTTTCAGCGTAAAGATGTTTGGCCTATATTAACAGATGAACGTTGGAGTTGCAGTTGGCGCTATGCCGGCGGACTTGTTGCCCGTATAGTAGGCACCGGTGATTACATGGATTACTATTGCAGTGGCATTGGTGCGTTCAACCCCAAGGACGAACTCTTTGCAGGCCATGTAAACGAAAGTCATGTCACAGAAGAAATTGAACAGGATCTAGCGCAACTGGGCTGGTCGGTTATTTTGGACGATGGCGATCAAGGCATCTAACCAAATACCGTTGCAATCGTGTAGTGCTTTTGTTACAATAGAATCAGCAGTTGACAAATACTGCAAATACTTTAAAGGAAAATTTATGATTAACATGGAAACAAAAACTGGTAAAGCATACAAGGCCTTGGTCTTGAACGGTGAGAAATTGACAGCATCAGAAGCCAAAAAGCGTTTTGGTATTGGCAACTTGAGCGCAGAGGCAACTCGCTTGCGCCAAGCAGGTTTTGCAATTTACGCCAACAAGCGTGTTGCTGGTAATGGTGTTACTGTTACTGAATACCGTCATGGTAAGCCAAGCCGTGCATTGATTGCAGCCGGTTACAAAGCAATGGCTTTGGGTCTAGTTTAATACTAGTCCGTTAAAATTGCCCACTTCGGTGGGCTTTTTCTTGACTACATGACCGCAAATAATGTATAATGTATCTATGTTTAATACATATAAAACACCAAATTACACGTACGGTAATGTAACCGTTAATGCTTCTGCATTGCCGGCCTCGGGTTCGGTGTATGTCTCAAATAACACCAGCAGTGCCAATTGGACCGTGGCCACAAACACTACTGCTACGCCCATGACCGTAAACCAAAGTGGCCGAATATCACTTGTTGGCAAGGACGCAGACTTGGACATAAATGGTGTGAGTCTAAAGGAAACCTTGACCAGCATCCAAGAGATGTTGGGTGTAATGAAAATGGATTCTGCATTGGAAACAGAATTTGAAGAACTCCGAGCCGCAGGCGAACGCTATAGAGAATTGCGTGAACGGTTCCAAGAACAAAAAGCAGTTTGGGACACACTAAAACGCGAGCACTTTTGACCGATAATGGAAAAGAGTGTACAATACAGTATGACCACTGTAACTATTGAAGGTGCCGATCGAGCAATCGATGCTGGCGAATGGCTTAACACGCAACGCATAGACTACCAAATTGAAATGGACAACTGGCTTTTGGATCCTCCCCGTTACCAATTTACATTTACAGACCGCAAGCACGCAACCCACTTTGCACTACGATGGCGATAACAATACGAGTACCTTGGCAAGATCCACACAACCACGGTGATGCGTGGAACGAGCTCTTGGCCTGGACCATAGAGACTTTTGGCATGCCTGGTGAACGTATGCAGTTTCATCCCGATGCCATGTACATGGATTTTGTATTTGATCACGAGCACGATGCACTTATGTTTCAATTAAAGACCGCAGGGCATAGGCGCACAGAACAAGATGTAACAGTAGAGTACCTTAGTCAATGGCTATAATAAGAACCATACTACATGAATTCTCAATGGGCGATGTTGACGATCCAGAATTGTATGCAGCCTTTCCACTCAGTGAATGGGAAAAGAGCGAGGCCGGACAATGGGCCATGAAAAATTGTGTAGATACTCCTACTTGGGGGCTGAGTGCTGACCCATTTAACTGGGGACATAGAATAACTGTATACGGTGACTTACATGAACACGACCATACCTACTTCAAGTTAAAGTTTTATGATTACACTAAGCGGTAAGGAATGGGCACGTATACATCAGGAAATAGCAAGAGAGTTTCCGCCTAGCCATTTGCTAATACGAGAAGTAATGCGGCGTGAGTTGGGATTTACCACAAGACAGCATACCCATTGGGACAACGACAACAACCAACATGTATCTATCATGTACTTGGATTTTTATGACGATGCCAAAGAAACTTGGTTTACATTAAAGTACTTGAACCGTGACTGATCGAAATATCAAATGGGCCTTATGCGGACGCGACAGTTTGAGTCTACGTGCCGAGCCGGCTCACGAGCCCGACTACAGTAACCCAGGATTTCACATGGGACTACATGAAACTGAAATGGACGAGATACAAGTATGGAGTTGGGAAACCGGAATTGGTAAGCGTATGAGTTTTGATACTTGGCAGTTTAAAACTAGTGCAGATATAACAGCATTTTTGTTGAGGTGGGCATGAAGAACGAATTAACCAATTGGCACGTGGCCAGTGTTGAGGCGCCTGGGCCTAGGCTTGGCGGGGCACTAGAAGCCTATCGTGGGTGGACTCCGTGTATTGAATGGTGTGAACAGACATTTGGTGAAATCACTATGGACAACTTTCGCTGGCGTTTCATCAGTGAAGGTGTTTTTGAGTTTAAACACGAACAGGATTTAACAGCATTTTTATTAAAGTGGGCATGATTCAAGTCAGGATCAATGACATTGATGCCATAGATGCCATGCGTATTGTACAAGAACTACGTGACATGGGTTGGCTACAGGGACAAGAATTTGATTTCAGTTACCATCACACACGTCGTGACAGTTACAGTTATGAAGTAATGGATCCCATGCACGTTGATTTTGTTTTTTATCGGCCCGAGTATGCCACAATGTTTACACTAAAGTACCTATGATACAAATTGAGTTTGGAAAAGATCGTTATCACACCAATGATGTCATGATCAATTGGTGTCGAAAAAACATTGACGGCTTTGGCGGATGGGTTCATGCTGATCCAGGTGATTGGCACGAAGGTCGCAAATGGGCAGTAAGTAGTATGTTTGGTAATACTACATTCTACTTTAATGATGATAAAGATGCTACAATGTTTACACTACGTTGGACATAATTTTACAAGGAAACACAATGACACGAGATGAAGTTAAAGCAGTACTGTTACGAGTCAGTAAAGAAAAGTACAAGTTAGATATTGATACCTTTGCCGAAGATGCATCGCTTGCAGAACTAAAGGATCTTAATCCCAAAGTTGATTCAATGGCAGTTATTGAATTGATATTTGATGTTGAAGATGAGCTAGGAATTAAAGTAAATAACAATGACATGAGTCAACCTGCTAACCTAGCAGAAATTATTGATAGTTTAACACAGGCAGTAAACAACAAAAAATGATGCTGTTTCAAGCAGACCCCAGACACACCAAACAGGTGATGATAACGCAACTAATTGTTGCGGCCCTATCTGTGCCTGTGCTTGTACACTTCTGGCACTGGTGGTATGCCATATATCTATTGGGATTTTACAGTTTCTTATTGTTTGTCAGTCATCATGCAGGCTTACACAGATACTTTTCACATCGTAGTTATAGTGTAAACAAGTTTTGGCATGCGTTTCTTTGTTTAGCCAGTTGTTTGGTTTGCTTTGGTTCGCCAGTAGGCTATGCAGTAATACATAGAGCACATCATGTACATACTGATACTGAGCAGGATCCACACGCACAAAAATATCTAGGATTCTTTAATATCATATTCTTTAACTGGAATCTTAAAGATCTTACAATGTGGAGTGTGTTTAGAGAACTACGTGATCCTTGGTTGAAGTTTACACATGACTACTATACATTGGTTATCATCACATTTGCCTTGATACTATTTGCTATTGATCCCATACTGCCCTTGTGTTATAGCGTAGGAACTGTAGGTGCATTATTTGCCATGGGATTTGTTAATACTGTATGTCACACACGGGGCGCAACCACATACCGCAATCATGAGACACGTGATGATAGCAGTAATAGTTATGTAGCAGTAGTCGTTGGCGAGTGGCACAACAACCATCATGCACGTCCGCAACAGTGGAATCAACGTGAGCAGTGGTGGGAAGTGGACTATGCAGCCCAATTTATTCGATTAATTAAAAAATGAACCGAGTTGTTGTTACCGGAGTAGGTGCAGTAACACCCTTAGGCAATAGTTATGCCGACATCGTTGCAGCCATGTTTGCTGGTACAAGTGGCATTAAGTTTGGAGATGTGGTCCAGGCCAATGTTGCTAAAATAACTCTAGATGTGGACAGTCATTTTGATCATTATGATCTTGCGGCAACTGATGTATTTGCACGTGCCGCTTGGCTAGCATATCAACAGGCCAAGACTGATGCCGGTACCGTAGTAGATGGCGTTTATATTGGCACAGGCGCGGGTGCAGCACACGAAGTTAGTCGGGCTATATTAGAATATAACGAACGAGGTCGTGCGAGACCCAACAGTCTTGTTAGTTCAATGAGCAGTGGTGCAGCCAGTTTCATTGCCGCTAGAGATAATATTGCTGGTCCGGTGTTCACACATAGTGCGGCCTGTGCGTCAAGTAGCGTAAGCATTGGCGAAGCATACCGAGCCATTAAGTCGGGAGAAGTATCAGTAATGGCCGCAGGTGGTAGCGAGTTTTGTATTAGTCCTGTGCTGATTGCACAATGGCGTGCCATGCGAGCCATGGGCACACGGTGTAGCCCGTTTGGTGCAGACCGCGATGGTATTATTCTAGGCGAAGGTAGTGTTGTTTACATCTTGGAACAACGCGAACGTGCTATTGCTCGTGGTGCTCGAATTTACGCAGAGATTGTGGGCTATGGAATCAGTTCGGGCAGTGAGACTGTTACCAAACCCAGTGAAGCAGCGCAATGTGCCGCAATAGATATGGCGTTAAAAAACATAGACCCCGATTGTGTAACTTATGTTAATGCACACGGCACCGGAACTCCTGTTGGTGACTTAGTGGAACTAGGCAGTATCAAAAGAATGTTAGCACAGGGTGTACCCATCAGTTCAACAAAGGCCATACATGGTCATTTACTAGGATGTTCGGGTGCAATGGAATTGATTGCTTGCTTAGGTGTACTGGAACGAGATCAAATCATTCCCAATTGGAATTTGGCCAATCCCGATCCTGCCATTCCCCAAGGTATCAACTTGCCAACAACTGTAATCGATTGTCCACAAACCATTGTGTTGAACAACAGTTTTGCCTTTGGTGGCACAAATGTTGTACTGGCATTGTCTAAATAATCATGCCTCGTGGTCCCAAGTTTATCATTGTTGATCACAAAATGACTGATGTTGAACCCAGTGCCACGCATCCACATGCACTTTGGCTCACCGACTACCTGTGGTACAATCGGCATGCGTGGGAATTGGAAAACTGGATGCTTGAAAACGATGTGGCAATGCAGGGCATGATTGTAAAGTTTCGCACCGAACAAGAGCGCACATTATTTTTATTGAGATGGCAATGAATGAGTTGTATACGACTCCGGAACGGAGGTTAGACACCATTTTAGGTGACTATGAGTTTTGGATGAAAATGCAACGTGCCCGAGAAACCGATGGTTGGGAACATTGCCACCAAATGGGCACAATGATGCATTGGTTTTTGGACACATATGGCATACAACTCATGCCCGCCGAGAATGATGTCATGGGAGGATTCAGTTCCAATGTCACCATTGTAGATGAACAGAAATACATGGTGTTTTTGCTTAAATACACTTGACACCAAAAGAAGATTCTGCTATAATAAGCATATGAAAATCTATACATCAAACTACAGAAGCCACTGGGTCAGCCCTTACACCATTTTGGAACGTGTGCTGTTTTGGCTGGATTGGGAAAATATTTCCTATGAGACTCCATGGGTAGAACGTTGGAGCAATCGACTAAACCCAATCTGCGTGGCCTGGCAAAAGTTTTTAGACTTTGTGCATCCACAAATTCGTGTGGTCAAAATCGACTACTACGATACCTGGAACATGGATTCAACATTGGCGTTAATTGTTTTGCCCATGTTGAAGCAGTTGAATGCCACTAAGCATGGTGCTCCTTTGGTCGAGGATGATGACGTGCCCGAACATCTTCGTAGTACAGCTGCTCCAGCCAAGGCAAACGAGTGGGACACAGATGAGAATCATTTTGCTCGTTGGGAATGGATCATGGAGGAACTCATATGGACCTTTACACAACTGCACCCTGACTCAGATTGGGAATCGCAGTACCATTCGGGTGAGATTGATATTGCCTGGGCCAAACCCGATGCACGTGGGCTTACAGAAATGCTTAAAGGGCCCAAAGACACACACCAATTTGATGTTGATGGGTATCAAAGACATCAGGCACGTATCAGTAATGGATTGAGATTATTTGGAACTTATTACAGAGGATTGTGGGACTAAAATGAGAGTTAACGTAATTAGCGATTTACACATTGATTTTGCCGATTTGACATTGCCTGGTGGCGACGTATTGATCTTGAGTGGCGATGTTTTTGAAGCCAAGAGTTTCAAGCAGGCTATGTACAACCCCGATATGGTGTTGTTGGAGCACGAGCGTAAAGACCAACGTCCGGATCGCTTTTATCGGTTCATGGTCGAGGAATGTGCGGCCAAGTATAGACATGTCTTATATGTCATGGGCAATCACGAGCACTATGGATTCCAATACCATAAAACATACGCTCACATCAAGGAACAACTTCCCGACAATATCTATATCTTAGAAAATGAAGTTAAAGAAATTGACGGTGTCTTGTTCTTGGGTGCTACCCTGTGGACCGACATGAACAAAGGTGATGACCTGACTCTGTATCACATGAAGAGCATGATGAACGACTACCGTCAAGTCACCATGTTCAACGAGGCCAAGAGTGTGTATCACAAACTACAGCCTGAAAAGACCATGTCGGACCATCACAGAACTGTGCAACACTTCAAGCACTTCTTGAGCGAGAACCGTCAACGTGAAGGCGGGCCCTTGCCTGTTGTTGTGGTCACACATCATGCACCCAGTAAGGCCAGTACCAAGCCACGCTACATTGATGATGTCATCATGAACGGTGCATACTCAAGTGATCTCAGTGAGTTTATCTTGGACAATCCCGAGATTAAAGTTTGGACACATGGACACACGCACGACAACTTTGACTACATGATTGGTACGACTCGTATTATTTGCAACCCACGTGGTTACAAAGGCTACGAAGAACAAGCCGAACACTTTGATCCCACAATTGGATTTGACATTTAAAGGAAGCCGACAATGGATGTAATAATGGATATAATTGCAATACTATTCTATGCGTTAATGACTTACGTCGTTGTACGGGTCGTTCTGGCCCTGTTTACTCTTAGATCGTTCTTAGATGCGGTGAGCAATAAAAGCCACGAGATACGAGAACATCTTAGCAGTATCATACATCCTGTTAAAAGTGAGACACATGACGGTGTTATGTATTGGTACGATGCCGAGGACAACACATTCCTGGTGCAGGGACGAGATGATGCTGAATTGGCCGCGGCCTTAAAGGCACGTTGGATAGATCACATATTCATCATTGGTGACAAGTACCTCATGGCTGGTCCAGATTTTGACATGATTGAAATTAAAGATCCCGACGAGATTGGTAAAATGTTAGCAGACCGAATAATCAATAAAAAGGAAGCAAATGAAAGCCGAAACGCCAGCTGAAGGTATTCTAAAACGCAACGAATGGGGCGACTCGGTTTGGTATCAGGTCACCTGCGTGTGTGGTGATGCCCATCATGATCACAATGTATGGATTGAAACTGATGACAACACAGAAGTCACAGTTACTACATACACACGACAACGGTCTGCCAAGTGGTGGGAAAGGAACCGTTGGAGTGCCATTTGGACTCTATTGACACGAGGTTATGTGGAATACGAGGCTAGTATCATTATGACGCAACAACAAGCACTCAACTACGCTGAAACACTCAAGACTGCTGTCAATGCACTTGGAACTAAAAAATAAATTAATCTCTTGGATGACCGACTTTGTAGAACAGCCCAATGAACAGTTGGGTGGTTTTGCTGTTTGTCCCTATGCCCGTGCTGCAAGGGCCAACGATCAAATAGCATTCAAGTATTGTACGGTCAGCGAGTTTATGGAAGTGCTACGTGAAGGCATGTTTGATCTTGATGATAAGGAAGTTGTGGTCATTGCATTTGATCACACAACCATTGATCCTGTGAGTTTACAAGAATGGGTAGAGAGTGTTAATCGTACTGCACTAATGCCCCTAAATTATGTAGTGTTAGAAGACCATCCTGATGCACCTGAATATGTAAACGGGGTTCGAATGAACTTTGGCGAATGCGGTCTACTGATCCTACAACGATTAGATCGACTAAACGAAGCCGCTGATGCACTACGCAAACAAGGGTATTATGACAAGTGGGATCAAAATTCCTTAGACTCTGTTGTTGCTTGGCGATATATACATAATGCAATTTGCTAGAATCAATCTCGCCCAGACTCATTACCGCACACTCGAAAACACAGTATTTTTTATAAACCCCCCAATTGACCGATTGCAGGCAATATATCGGGACTATTGTCATTATAAAAACTTTGCAAGCGTGATGCCTATCTTTGACAGTCAGTTCCGTGATCCTAAAAATATTACCATTGGGTACTGTGATGATCAAGGTACCCTCAGTGCGTTTAGTATCCTACGTGAATACGATAATAAAAATGTCGAAGCACTACAGTTTGCGTGGGACTACCGGAAACCCGATCAGCGATTAGGTATACGTAGTTTAGAACATGAATGTGCTTTGTATAAAAGTAAAGGATTTGAGTATTTGTACTTGGGCTATGCTGACGAATACAAAAGTCAATTTGACGGTTACGAAATACTAGGACCAAATGTATAATGTACACCAACATTGGGATCCGCTAAAAGTCTGTTTAGTGGGTCGTAGTTACCCTCCTGAGTTTTACAGTTTCGTACAGAATAGTCGTGTGCGTACTGTAATGGAACGTATTGCACAAGAGACCGAGGAAGACTACCAACGTCTCGTCAAGTTGCTAGAGACATTTGGCGTAGAATCTTTTCGCATTGCCCTTGAAGACAATATAGAAGCGTACCGGTTGGGCGATAGATATCTTCCTCCCCCACATTGCCCGCGTGACTATATGAGCATGATTGGCGATACCTTTTACTTTGAAAGCTCGCACTTTCAACACGAGCACCGTTATGTACTAGATTGGATTAAGTTACAAGGCAACCCTGTTGTTTACGATACAGGCATCAATGGCGCCGCAACTACTCGTGTTGGCCGTGACCTATACTTCGGCACTACACTTGGCACAACCGTGGTGGACAATGGACAATATGCTCGACAGTTTCCCTCATACAGAACACATGTCATTGACACACAAGGACACAGTGACGCTACATTCTGTCCAGTCAAGCCCGGACTTATTGTGAGTTTACATGATGTACCTACATACCGAGACACCTTCCCCGATTGGGAAGTTGTTTACTTGCCTGCACAGAGTTGGGGCGCCATTCCTGAATTCCAACAACTTAAAAATCGCAACAGGGGTTCTTGGTGGGTTCCCGGCGAAGAACTCAATGACGAGTTTACCGACTATGTAGAATCGTGGTTAGGACATTGGATGGGCTATGTTGAGGAAACTGTATTTGATGTGAACATGTTGGTCATTGACGAACGGAATGTAATATGTAATAATTACAACAAGACAGTATTTGATGCATTTGAGAGACATGGTGTTACTGCACACGTACTGAATTTTAGACACAGATATTTTTGGGATGGTGGGTTGCATTGTATTACCAGTGACCTACATCGTACGGGTACACAAAAAGATTACTTTCCGGAGAGAATATAATGGATATCTATCACGTTTGGTGCGATAAAAAGGGCGACATACCCGACCTAGTATGGGTCAAGAACATGCGAGCCTTTTTGGATCATTTGGTTGACGAAGATAAAATGGTTAGGTATAGAGTTACTCGTTGCAAAATGGGTTTCCGTAGCATGGACATTCCCGAATGGCACATCATGATGGAGTTTGACAATATGACTCAATTGGAACGGGCCTTTCAACGTGTGGCGCCCTTAGAGGGAGTATTGGAAGATAAGCACCGAAGTTTTAATCAATTCGCCGAAAACTTACAACACGCTTACTACAGAGACTGGCCCGACGAATTTGACACCAAATGACGTTTTTGCTATAATAAGACATGATTAAAAGTTCCGGTACTAGTTTTAAGACCTTGAAGCAGGGCGATGACGATTTTTCGTTTAGCCCCGACGGCTACACTATGGTGCCTCGAGCCAGTCTGGTAATCAGTCAACGATGCCCGGAAAATTATCGAACTCTTATTGCAGAATGTGTCAACCACGGCTGGCTTAAGCCTGTGGCTCACATGCGCGATACTGAATACACTTGGGAGATGTTACAAAAATGACCATGCACTTAGTTGGCCCCGCCCTTAGTCTCAACGGTAAGCGAAAAGGTCGAGTAAAATTCCGTAACGCCGATGAAGCACGTAAGGCACGTGACTTAGATGCATCTTGGAAGGAACTGCAAAAGAAATGGGACGTGGATCTTGAAGAAAAGCGTCGTCGACGTGCGCTCAAGGCAGAACCTCTAATCTACAAACTAAATACTCCAGAGGATCGTAGTACCCGACACATTCCTAGTGTTAGTACACCGGGCCATAGTACTGCTACAGTACACAAAGTCTACACCGGAACCAAGGTCAAAGGCATTGCTACAATGCACAAGTCAAATGCCGTTCCGGTCTTCTCAAACGAAGAAGCAGTAGAAATTTCTAGGATGCGTAGAGGATAATGAAAATAGTTTTAGTCACCGGTGGATTTGATCCCGTACACAGTGGGCACATTGCCTATTTCAAGTCCGCAAAAACTTTAGGCGATATGTTAATTGTTGGCCTAAACAGTGATGAATGGCTAGAACGCAAGAAGGGTCGAGCATTCATGCCCTGGAGCGAACGATTATGTATTATCAACAATTTGAGCATGGTAGATGAAGTTTATACATTTGACGACGAAGATGGGTCAGCATGTCATTTTATACAACAGGCTAGAGCTCACTACCCCGACGCTGAATTAATATTTGCTAATGGCGGAGATCGCACACCCGACAATATTCCCGAGATGACTGTTGACGATGTAGAATTTGTGTTCGGTGTTGGTGGAGACAACAAAGCCAACTCAAGTAGTTGGATATTGGACGAATGGAAAGCACCCAAGACCGAGCGTACTTGGGGATACTATCGTGTGCTACATGAAGTAACGGGTACTAAAGTTAAGGAACTAACTATTGAACCTGGACAAAGTATAAGTTTACAACGTCATCGGTTTAGACACGAGTTTTGGCATGTTGCAGAAGGTGCCTGTGCAGTAGAACAGCGTATGCCCGGTGGGTATGTATTGCCCACAGTGGATTTAAAAACGCACCAACAACTATCAATTCCAGTAGGCGACTGGCACCGAGTATATAACCCCTACGATGTTCCTTGCAGAATTGTAGAGATACAATACGGCTCAAATTGTATTGAGTCGGACATTGAGCGTGAATAAATAATTTTTTAAAAGGAGACGTGTAATTTATGTATTATCGTATAGGTCGGGATGAGTAAAGAAGACTTGATCCGTATGGCCGGTAAGATAGAGGAAGTACTGCCCAACGCCATGTTTAGAGTCGCATTAGAAAACGACCATCGAATTACTGCCACAATTGGTGGCAAACTTAGACAAAATAATATACGCATATTATTAGGTGACAATGTCGAAGTTGAAATGTCACCATACGACCTAAACCGAGGTCGTGTTGTATACCGTAGCAAATGAATGGGCCCATTGGCGTTATATTCATAGACTGCTGGGACCAAGGGGGAATTGGTTGGCTAGATCAAGGTGGTCCCAAAGACGACTTTTATCTTAATATGCTGGATACTTTAAACCAGTACACCATAGACTGTTATGTATTCCACAGTACATTTTTAAGTTTAGACTATGTCACTCCCGAGGTAACACGTTACTTTCAAGAATTAGTAGCCCGGGCAGAATATCCTTTTGAGTATGTTCAAGACTTTGTAGCGGCCACTGGTGGTGAGAAATTAAGTAGACATTTACTGCCTTTAACCAGTGACCCGAAAAGTATTTTTATCCCATCATTATTGGGTTTTAACGAATACACACAACGTCGGGATATACGTAATTGGATAGTGGTAGGCGGGCATTGGCCAATATGCACACATGATAAACCCTTGGGATTTAACAATCTTCTGCAGAACCCGTATTATAACATTTATTCAATTCCCAGTTGCACCATCAAATGGTATAAGAACAGTATACGCATAAGAGATGATGGGTCGGAAGAAATGATACCCGGCGGGGAGCAAATTGCCACAGTGTGCACCGATGCAGACTATGCCAACGATACACTTGGGTGGAACAAAATAAATGATAACCTTTGGCAACTAAATACTGTATGAGCGAAATACTATTATACATGACCCTGTTAGAGGACAAAAAAACACTTGAGCAACGTAAGTTACCCTATAGCCATAGTGCTCTGGCTCCGGTACTGGGCAAAGCCAATTTGGACAATCATTATGGCAAACTGTATCGAGGTTATGTAGATAGATACAACAAAGGCGAGGGTGATAAGACCTTTAACGAGGCTGGTGCGTACTTACACGACATTTGGTTCGGTCAGTTGCAGTCTCCAAAAAATGCCAATGCACCGCGTGGTGCAAGTCTGGCCTTGATCAACAAGCATTTTGGTAACTTCCTGGACTTCAAAGAGGACTTTGAAACAGAAGCAATGAAGATACAGGGCTCGGGGTGGATTTACCTAAGCCGTTCGGGACAGATCAAAACAATTAAGAATCATCAAATCAAAAACGATATTGCGTTACTGATTGACTGGTGGGAACATGCCTGGGCCCTGGACTATGGCACCGATAAAAAACGCTACTTGAAAAACATGTGGCGCATCATAAACTGGGAAGCAGTAAACCGTAGGATATACGCAAACAAATGATTACAATAACAGACAGCGCAACTATCAAACTCCGAGACATACTCGCCGAAGAAAACAACCCCGATCTTAAACTACGCATATTTGTACAAGGTGGTGGCTGCTCGGGTATGAGTTATGGTTTTACCTTAGATGAAATGGCAAACGAAGACGATTTCACACTTGACGAAAGTGGTGTCCAAGTCCTAGTTGACAGCATGAGTATGCAGTACCTAACAGGGGCTGCAATTGACTATAAAGAAGACCTAATGGGTGCTACTTTTAGCATTCTTAATCCCAACGCACAAACCACGTGCGGCTGCGGTAGTAGTTTCTCAGTCTAGCCCGTATACACATTCGTTCAATTCAGCTAAATACTAACAATATTTAGGTAAATTGAACTATGACTGTATACACATCACCCGTTTACACTGGCATTGTTGCCAATGATGGGACCGGCGACACCGTTAAGGTTGCTTTCGACAAGGTCAATAGCAGCGTCAGTAACCTAGCGGTAGCAACAAATAACCTTCAGAGTACATATGCAAACACTTCTTATGGGGTTTTTGCCAACATCACCGTTACTAATCGTGTAATTGGTAGAATGGATTTTTACACCACTAGTGGTGGCGGTGTATATGTTGATGGTAGCCCAGTGGCTACATCTGCTGCATCTTTTACTGGTGGTAATGTTGCTGGTCAATCAAATTTTCAAGCCACAACTTCTAGTACCAGTTCAGTAACTGGCGCAGTTGTAATCACAGGCGGCTTAGGAGTCGGTGGCAAAATCAACTCTGCTAATACTATTACTACCAGTGGTGTACTGACTGTAACAAATGCTACAGATAGTTCAAGTACCGCAACAGGTGGTATCGTAACCAGTGGTGGACTGGGCGTAGCAAGAAGTGCTTATATTGGCGCAGGTTTAAACGTAACTGGTTCAATTAGTGGTGCAGGATTTACTGCTAGTGGCCCATCAACATTCAGCGACAGCACAGCCAGTACGGGATTTAGTAGCGGTGCTGTATTGGTCACTGGCGGAGTGGGCATTACTGGAAACTTAAATGTCAACGGTGCCACATCAAACTTCTATAAAGATGTTGTTATAACTGGTAACTTGACTGCCGGTAATATCATTTCAACAACTAGTACACTGAGTTCAACTGGTGGCATTATATACTTACAAAACGGTATCAGTGGTGACAACGGGTATGACGCTGGCCTAGAAATTAATTATTACATACCGGGCCAAGGTGCCAAAAAAGGATTCTTAGGTTGGGAACGCACCACAGGTAACTTAAAATACTACGGAATAGACGCAACCGTAGCCGCTGGAGTATATTCGGGCACTGCCGGCGCAGCTGCATTTGGGTCGTACTACGCAACTAATACAACCCCAAGTACAAGTGCAACTTCGGGTGCGCTGCAAGTGGCTGGTGGCGCAGGTATTGCAGGTAATTTGTATGTTGGCACTAACACCGTTATAACCGGTAATGCCACCATAGGCAATATTACTACAGGTGGAAAAGTAACAGGGGTTACTGGCAACATTACCACATTCAGTTCGTTGTATCCAAGTTTTGGAACTGCTACCCCATTGGCCAACTTGACATACAATTTAGGATCCACTAGTAACTACTGGAACACAGCATACATCGGCTCTGTTAATGCAGTTGGCATTACTGTAAATAGTGGACATATACTACCTGGTGCAAATATAGTTTCAAACATTGGGTCGTCTACCTCTCAGTTTAGTAATGTACATGCCATAACATTCCGGGGTACATCAGTTACAGCCCAATACGCTGACTTAGCAGAAAAGTACTTGCCCGATGCCGACTACGCAGTTGGTACTGTGGTTTGCGTTGGCGGTGCCGCAGAAATAACTGCCTGTACATTTGGTCGTAGGGCAATTGGTGCAGTATCCGGAAACCCTGCTTACAAAATGAATAGTGATTTAGAGGGAGGTGTTTACGTTGCACTCAAAGGACGTGTACCCGTACAAGTTGTTGGTACTGTTAAGAAGGGAGATAACTTAATTGCTGCCAGCAATGGATGTGCAAGCACTACTGTCTATCATTCTAGCGAAGTATTTGCAGTTGCATTGGCCAGCAGTGATGACACGGGTATTAAATTAATAGAAGCAATCATATTATAATATGGCAAACCCAATTTGGACAACGACCTCTGGTAGTTTAGGGATTGTACCCGAGAATCAATTCTTTAGTCTACAATTAGTTGCCACTGACCCGCAGGGCGGTGCTGTTACGTTTGAGTCACTGGCTGGAACTTTTCCTCCCGGGCTAAACGTTAACCGAACAGGAAGACTTCAAGGTATTCCTGTAGTTACAGATGTAGTAAACGCCAATAGTAGTTACGAATTCACTATCCGTGCTCAAGATTCGCACGGGCTTGTTACTGATAGAACATTTAGTATGTCAGTTAGTAATATAGTACCTCCTCAAATTACACCAAGAGTATCTAACTTAGGTAGTATATTTGATGGTAGTTTTTATAACCTTCAACTCCGCGCAATTGAAATAAATCCTAATGCAGATTTGATGTGGGCATTAACTGGCGGCACATTACCTCCGGGGATGTCGTTAAGTACCAGCGGAGTGTTGTCGGGATTCATTACCCCAGTACCAATTGACGGCAATGGCGGGGAATTTGGATTTAGCGCAGTACCTTACAATCAGTTTGGTTTTGAAAATGCTCCAACTTATCAAAACAATGTTTTCACATTTACTGTAAAGGTTTATGACGGATTCAACTACGATAGTTTAACTTATACTATTAAGGTAATTGCCAAAGGTAACTTTGAAGCAGATACTACGTTAGATACAACCGACTTAAACTTAACAGTGGACAACGACAATCGGTATATTCCTATAATGTCTACACCAAGTCAGGCGCTTCCACTTATACGTAGCAGCAGTAAATTTGCCTTTAAGTTTGAAGCATACGACCCCAATGATTACCCATTGACTTTTACATTGTCAACTGGCGGCAGCTCGGGGTTTGACCAAGACGGCACATCTGGATTTGATACAACTGGATTTGATCAAAGTAGTTTAAGCGTGCCACCTGGGTTGACATTGGATACTACTTCAGGATGGCTAACTGGTACGATTGGATATCAAGCCGAGGCTGTGAAAACATACGACTTTAATATCAGTGCATTTGAGACAGATTATCCAGCATATACAAGTAAAGCTGTTCAGTATTCGATGACAGTGCTTGGAGATGTCACAAACACAATCACATGGAGCACTGCCGCTAATTTGGGTATAATTGATAATGGGTCAATAAGTCAATTAGGTATTTCAGCAATAAGCAATGCTAATAAAACATTGACTTACAGCCTAGTGACAGATCATAGTCATTTACCGCAAGGACTACAGTTATTGCCTAGTGGGTTAATTGTTGGGCGAACTACTTTTGAATATTTTACTTTAGACAGTGATGCTACTACCATTGATGGCGGCAGTAGAATATTTGATAATTTGTATACCTTTACTGTAAAGGCAACGAGCACAGACGATACGGTAAGTTCGGAACAAGTTTTTACTATTAGAATTAATAACTTTAATAAAACTCCATACGAAAATCTATACCTAAAAGCATTGCCTACGTTGGATCAGAGACAAACGTTTTTTAGTATAGTAAACAACACAGAAATATTTCCAGAAAACTTACTCTATAGAAGTAGTGATCCAAACTTTGGACGTGCTAGAGATATCCGCAGTTTATTCTTAGTTGGGTTAAATCCCGGTATGATTGATGACTATGCTGCTGCTATGGCCACAAATACATACAATAAACGTATTGAATTCAGTGATATTAAAACTGCACGAGCAGTGGATGCAAACTTTAATACCAAGTACGAGGTTGTTTACATCGAATTAAAAGATGATGCTGTTTACAAAGGCGAAAGCCCTGCTAATAGAAATTATGACCCGCACTTGCAAGAGTATGTATATCCTAACAGTTTTGCCAATATGGTCGATGTTATTGATTCTGCACTGGGATATGCAAACCGTGGGGCACTTCCCGAATGGATGAGTAGTCCACAATCCGATAAAAAGACGCTGGGCTTTACTCGTGCCATAGTGTTGGCATATACTGTACCTGGGGCAAGTAAATTAATAGCCTACCGATTGAAGTCCAATGGCATTACATTCAATAGCATTGACTTTGTTGCAGATAGATATGACCTAGATAATGTGTACAGTAAAAATTACGACATTGACAACAGTAAATTTATACTCAGCAGAGAAACAACATTTGACCGAATTAAAAGACCAGGTACAGTTCCGTACAGTGCCGACTATGGTCTACGTGGTATATCGTTTGATATGATCAACGGGCAAACTGTTGATAGTGTACGTGCTCGTGGCGGATTTGATGGAATCACTGAGTTTGTTGATCAACAAACGGTACTATTTTTGCAACAGGAAAACTATGCTGGAGTGGCAAGCGCCAACGACGGGTGGATCGATGGATCAACTGTAGTACCCGGATGGAACGAGTATAAAAATAGTACAGTTATTCCTGGTGGTACCGCAGGGTTCCCGGAGGCACCAATACAGAACCAAGTGGCCACATTAAACAGCGCAATTTATTTTTACACCGATTACGATGATTATGGGGTTCTACTGGCATCGGGAGTTTGGCGACTGGCCAACTTACGTTCGGGAATATGGACTATTAATATATCCACTAGTAACATCATTACATTGTCTTTCTCTCAACTAATTCAGCCGGGAAATAGAGTACAAATTAACTATGGCATAAGTCAAACCAATGGTGTAGTATTTTATGATACCAACTTACGATCCGGAAATAGCGTCCCATCCTTTTCTACTATTCCAGTGTTCTTATCATCAACTAATTCTAATACTAGATTTGATAATTACGGAACCAAATTCCTATCTAATAGAGACAAGTACACAGTCCCGGGAAATGGAGATACCTGGTTAAAATTCCCCAAGACGAAAGTGCTCCAATAAATATTGTATGCTAAATACATAATACCGGAGTTTTTTAACAATGTCAAACATCAACCCATACAATATTGACGGCACTTACCCAATTGCTGGTCAAGACAACGACAGCCAGGGCTTTCGTGACAACTTTACGAATATTCGTAACAATTTTAGTTATGCCCAATCTGAAATTGCAGATTTACAAGGCAAGGCCATTACAACCAGCGCATTAACTGGTAGCAGTTTAAGTAACAATATGAGTTACAATGCGTTACAAAATGCTCAATTGTTTAGTCCTAGTTACACTCTCCTGAATTTAAGTACAGTAACTGGTGCGGTCGCTCTGGACTATAGCCAGGGATCGATACAAAAATTACAAACAAGCGGTGCAATTACATTAACTTTTAGTAATTGGCCAACTAGTGGACAATTTGGTAGATTGCTATTATGGATCAATATAACCAATGTGGCACACACTGTCACAGTACCCACAACATTATTGGGCATAAGCGATATTCCAGGCGTTGCTACATCAACTGGCGTAATTACATTTGATGCTATTGGTAATTACATGATGGAATTCTTTACTGTTGATGCTGGTGCAACAATTTTTGCTAATGATCTTACACGCAATCAGGCTAGTTTACGCGATTCTAACTTGTATTTTAACGATGCTGTTACTAGTACATTGTTTGTTGGCTTTGGTGGAACTGGCACTAACGCCACAGTACTATCCACTGCAATTGCATCTGACGCCGGACGAAATGTAATAGCAGGACTTGGCTCATTGAGCGCAGTTAGCGTTGGTAACTTGGCATTGGCCAATGTCAAATATGCCACACTGGATACTGGACCACTAGCCGGACATACTATTACTAGTTCACGTGGTAATTTACAAACTGGTACCTTTGCTGGAGTTAAACCCAACGACATACTGGGGTATTACAATGCTGTTGCCTACACTGGTAACGGAACTGGATCAGGTACTGCAAATTCGTTCTCGCAGACCGCTAGAATTGACATGTATGCTACAGGTGCAAATCTTGCATATGGCCTAGGTGGAAATATTGCATTCTGGACTGCTCAAGACGGAGCTCACGGGGCTCTAGGCGGAGATATCGGCACTGGCGGACAACACGCAGTTGTGCAAGCAGTTGGTATTGAAAATGACCAAAAGACACGTATTTTTGGTAATTTGGTTATTGCCGCAAGTACCAGCGCAACGACTAGTAGTTATGCTCCAGCCAGTAGCAGTGGTGCAGGTGTTCCTGGACAAATGGCTTGGGACAGCGGTTACTTATATATTTGTATATCATCTAACACTTGGAAACGTGTTGCCATAAGTACATTCTAATTAATCCAAACCCCTTGACTCCTTACAGTAAATAGTTTATACTACTGTAAGGAGTTCGTCTATTATGCACCCACTAGTCAATGATTTAACGCAATTAAAAGAAGAAGAGCTAAACCAAAAATTCGGTGACCTAATGAAACGGTTTAATCAAGCCGCACGGTTTGGTCCCGCAAGTGTTATTCCACAGTTACAAATGTTGGTCAACGATTATCAAGCAGAAATGCAACGACGTGGTGCCGTGGCCATGGAAGAAATGCGTAAGAAAATGGACAAAGACGGCAAGGCATTTAAGAACATAATTGACATACAATGATGTACGATAAGTTTGGTGTTGCACATACTACAGAGAACGAGCTCTGTGACTTACTGTATCAAGACCCATTGTTGAATTTAGGGTTGTTTTATGTAGACGATCCCGGTAAGTATAATCAGTCACGTGAAGTAACATACAGTACAGATATGCCCATACTTAAAAGGTATGTGGCCATTGACTATCGAGAAGATGTGCCTGTAGAATTGTTTCATTGGGGACAACAACAAAATTGGCACATGCCCAAGTCATACAAAGAATTAGATATTGCTGAACACATATTAGGGTTATGTAAGACACAACCCGAACTACAACGATGCGGTGAAGAATTGCTATTATATCAAGAACGAGATTTATTCAATTTACTGCGCTACCTTAAATACTTTGTAGACACTATGCGAGCAAACGCAGTAGTATGGGGACTAGGTCGCGGTAGTAGTGTAGCCAGTTATGTGTTATACTTACTGGGTGTACACAGGATTAACAGTATGTACTATGATTTAGACATACAAGAATTTTTGAAATAGGAGAAGATATGGGAAATAAATTTAGAACGGCCGGCGGGAAAATGATTGACATCGACAATCTAAGATTACAAAATGAAAAAACTATTGCTGTGGGCAATATGAAGGTCAATGCACGTGGCGATCAGTTGGGCAAAGGGGGCGAAATTGTTACGCCAAAGAATCAAGTAGTGGCACGACAGTACCCAAAAATGCAAAGTCCGATTGCTACCGAGGAAGTTGTTGTACCAGATATTGCCAACATTGCACCCGATGGTGAAAGTTTTGATCCGCCAGAAGAAATTATTCAGCCACTGGAACCAAAACTACGTGGTAGTCTAGCAGACAGTATTGCTAAAAAAGCCACAGTGACACAGGAACTAATGGATCCTAAAATACATCAACCCAAAGGACCACAAAGGATTTAAATGACAACTGCTGCATACGCACCTAAAAAAATCAACAGCCTACGTGCATTAAACGAACATGTACTAGTAACCGACATGCAATTTGGCCAACGCAAGTTGTCTAGTGGCATTGTACTACTCAACGATGACGGAAAGTCGGATGGTATTCGACCACGTTGGTGTCAAGTATTTGCCGTGGGGCCGAATCAAAAGGATGTTGTTGTTGGACAATACATCTTAGTGACACATGGACGTTGGACACGTGCCAATGAAATTGAGATTGATGGTGAAAAGAAAAGTCTGCGTCGTGTAGACCACAATGACATCTTAATGGTCAGTGACGAGCCACCAGAAGCAGATGACACTCTTACAACCGCAGTAAACATTTCAGCAAAAGAAAGATAATGGGACATCGTAGAGACTGGGATCTAAACTCCATACGACATGGCATCTGGAGTATGCGAGCAGAACTGAACAATCCTTACAACGATGGGTTCAGCACCTGGCCCATCAAGCAAGATCTATACCAACTCAAATGGCTCATCGATGAATCACTGGCAAAGGCCAGTACTTACGCCGGCGAGGA
>Ga0214919_10002329_pt1 | contig 29988 bp, 29 predicted proteins | sample LL1503_MetaG_FD_177994 | JGI IMG/M metagenome (GOLD analysis project Ga0214919, IMG submission 177994) | Freshwater microbial communities from Lake Lanier, Atlanta, Georgia, United States - LL-1503 | ecosystem: Environmental > Aquatic > Freshwater > Lake | place: USA: Georgia | collected... | reverse complement strand
GCTGCCTGTTGATGGAGATGTGGAACGTGTTTGATATGGGTGACGGAAAATGCGGTGAGTTCTGAAGGCAGATCGAACGAGCCATCGGGGTTTGAAGGGAAGTCGATCACTTGGCTGACGGCGTCGAGATTGATCACACCATATATATGTGGGAACAATGGCTCGTCAGGCAATGCTGGTGAGCCGTCGATGTGTGCAGGCGGTTCCCACTTCAACGGGCTCGTGAGCGCGGCGCGGTCGATGTGCACCAGCACCATGTCGGTTGCACCGCGGTAGTACTTGTTGGCAACCCCGAGCATTTGATGCTCAGTGGAACAGTGAATGAAACCCTCAGCGGCAAGTGACGGCGCTGTGATGAAGCCTTGCTGTTGTGCCTCAGTCCAGTTTGCCGAATTGGTCAAATGCAATATCACGCGTCTCAGCGTAAGCCGAGTTGGGGCGTGCGGTTCCAGTCGTAAGCCTTTTCCAGCTGCCCAGCCAAACTGAATAATAATTGATCATTTCGTATTTTGGATGAAAAGTGAACACCAATTGGAAGATTCGAAGTGCTCATCCCAAATGGGATACTCATAGCTGGCTGACCGGCAAGACTCGCTAAGGATGTGTAGGGGGCGAATTTGAAGATACCTGCAAAGTAATCATCTAGGTCCGGGTTTCTCATGTCGTAGGTGCCATGTGCGGGGGGCAGGTGTGCGATAGTTGGGCAAAGCACGGCATCGTATTGTTCAGTGAACTGAGAGATTTTTCGGGATGCAGCAAAACAAGCTTCGCGTGCAAGTGCGAGATCGACTGCTCGATGTGTTTTGCCCCGAAGTGCAATTTGACGAGAAACCGACAACAGTTCTTCAGGCTTCGGTTCGCGTCCTAAAACGTTTGATCTGTTCTCTATCAACATTTGGACTGATGCTGATGTAATTATGCTGTACAGCTTTGCGACTTCACTGATATCGAAAGTTGGAGTATCAAGAATGATTTCATGTCCGAGGCTTTCTAAGAGTTTTGCCATTTGCATTACTGATGCTGCGATTTCTGGATCCGGGACGATTCCATCCAAAGAATTCAAGTGAACAGCAATTCTCAGTCGAGGCGGATCGGTCTGAACCGACTTTGCGAATGAAGTTTCTGGAAGTGGGCAATAGTAGGGGTCACCCGATACGGAACCAGCTGAACAATCAAGAAGCGCGGCACTGTCTCGAACGGAACGAGTGATCGCGTGTTGCACAGACATTCCACTCCAAGCTTCAGCTACAGGCGCAAAAGAAACGAGGCCGCGCGATGGCTTAAATCCGAATACACCGCAACATGCGGCAGGAATTCTGATTGAACCACCGCCATCGCTCGCATGAGACATGGGGAACAAGCGTGCTGCGACAGAGGCTGCCGAACCAGTACTTGATCCACCTGCGATTTTGGACGTGTCCCAAGGATTATTGGTGCGCGGCCGAATATCGGTGTCGGCTGTTGGTCCCAATCCAAATTCGGATGTTGCTACTTTTGCAACAATTACAAGCCCTGCATTTTCGTATCGTTTTGCAAGTTCGCTAGAGAAACTCGCAGTGTCGGATTCGAAGAATTTACTTCCATTGCTCGTCACGGTTCCTTCTAATTTGATACCGAGGTCTTTGAGTGGAAAGGGCACGCCTGTGAATGGTCCGTCGGGTAGTCCGTTGGCGATTGCTTGTCGTGCTCTGCTTTCGAACACTGTCCAAACAGAGTTAATTGCTGGATCAATTGTCGAAATTCGGTCAAGAGTTGCATCGAGAACTTCATTGGCTGAAACTTCTCGATTTCGAACTAACTCAGCTAATCCCAACCCATCAAACGCGGTAATGTCAAAAACTTTCATAATGGAGAGTCCATACTTATTGTTGTTTTGATTTAGTTCGGTGAAGTGCGATCGTTTCTTGCGTCGGCAATTCAAGAAATTCGATCATGATGCCATCCGGGTCTTCGACCACGACGGTGCGGATTGGACCATAGTTGGGTATGACTGAACTTACGATGGCGCTCCACGGTTGAATTCCGTGTGCCTTCAACCTGACAAGTAGCTCATTGATTGATTCATCCTTGAGTTCGAATGCAAGCAAAAAGACCCCTGGATTACCCGGTCGATTTGGGCTTCTTTGGGGCTTTTTGTTTGTCCATTCGATTAGCTGAACCGCCCCCATTGGTGGCCCAACTTGCAACATCGCTACTTTGCCGACGGTTCCAGCTTCAAGTCGCAGATATTCAATGTGCGCGTCATCACTCACTTCGGCTTCTAGGGTGACTTTCATCTTGAGAAGATCTCTATAAAAATAGATTGATTTCTCTAACGATGCAACCGAAATTGAGACATGGTGAATTGGAGAAACTCCCATTGTTATTCTCCACCTTTGAACTTCGGCATTACGTCAGCGGCGAATCGTTCGAGAGTATCTATTGCCATTTCGTATGGCATTCCAGACCAGAAAGTCCTAAAAAGGAAGAAATTGAAACCAGCTCCTACGTATTCTTCAATCTTTTTTGTCACCGTTTCGGCTGATCCAACAAGGAATGATTTTTCAACGTATTCATCGTATTTATTGACAAAATGATCTAGGTCGTATTGGGCATACTCAGCATATTCACGTTGCAAATAATGTGATGACCGTTCAATGGCCTCGGAATCCGAATCCGCAATATGCAGCTCGCGAGCTATCGGGTAGTGGCCTCCCGAAATAGACAAGCCGCTCACTTCGCGAGTTTTCTTAAACAGTTCAAGGTTGCCTTTGGCCCAATTGAATTTGACATTTGGGGAAGCAATCCACGCATCTCCAATTTCTGCAGCGCGAGCAATGGTCTTTGGGGTATTGGCACCTATCCAAATTGGTATTGTCGATTTTTGGTACGGACGAACGCTTGAATTAACTCCATTCAATGTGAAGTGTTTGCCAGAGTATTCAAATGGGGCATCCCCCCAAAGTCCTCTGATTACCTCGAGCGCTTCAATAAATCTCGGTGCGCGATCAGATCGATCGATTCCAAATGATGCAAACTCTTCATCGCGATAGCCGATTCCCGCACCAAAAATTACACGGCCGCGAGAGAGCTGATCCAGCGTGGCTAATTCTTCAGCCATTTGAACTGGATGGGAAAGGCTGGCGACGTAAACACTTGTTCCTAAAAGCATGTTGCCAGAGTGAGGGATTAATCGTGCGAGAACCTGAAATGGTTGAGGAGTTTGCAACTCTGCAAGAAAATGATGAATTCCGAACACTGCATCAAAACCTAAATCGCGAGCACGTTCGGTGAGATGCACGATCTCGTCAAGATGAAAAGCTACGTCTTCATGCTTAGGAAATTGATGATCAAGGAGTATTCCAAATCGAATATTCATGGCAACGAGGACACCCTACACCGAACATACCTACTGGTATGCATGTTCTGATAGGTTGAGCAAAGGGGAGGGCATAATGACTGGAATTCTGGATATTTCTCAATACACGCCACGCGGCTTGATGCAATTATCGCAAATCTCATCTCTACTAGGAACTTCTGGTGGCAAGGGTTCGCGCTCTGTCGCAAATTTCGACGAAGATACGACGACCATGGCGGTAGAGGCCATTCGACTGCTGGATTCAGAAGTGGTGATTGGTGCTTCATCGCTTTGGATGGCGACAACTTCTCCTGCGTATATGTTGAAATCAAATGCGACTGCTGTGCATGCAGCAACCCAGATGCGTAGTGAAGTGCCATCCTTTGATGTAGGAGTTTCGTTAAGGGCTGCTTTCGGTTCGTTACGTGCAGCACACGACAGTCGCGGAATTGCTGTGTTGTCAGATACCTGGTCGGGTTTGCCTGGAGGCGACGATGAGAGGTTAGGTGCAGATGCGGCCGGCGCAATTGTGTTTGGTTCTGATGAAAACTCAATTGCAATAATCAAACACTGGAAGTCAAGTTCTGTCGAAGTTCTAGAGCGTTGGAAACTACCAACAGAAATTGATAGCCAATCATGGGACGATCGTTTTGGTGCCGAAGCACTTGGGGCGATTTTGACTTCAATCCTGGAGTCGGAGAATATTTCGGATAAGTCAATTATCGCTTTTTCATCTGCAAATCCCCGTTCTACATTGTTAGCGGCAGGACCCGTTGGCGGTGCGCGTGTCATTCCAAATATGGAGCATGGATTTTCTGGGGTTGCCGACACCGTTCTTAAACTCACTACAGCTTTGGAGATTGCTCAACCGGGAGACAACATTTTGTTGGTTTTGATCTCGGATGGAATTGAACTTGTGATGATGGAAGTCACCGAACGCATCACGAATTGGCAAAAGCTAAACGAAAAGAGGAATACGCAACGATTAGCTAAACGTGAGGTGCAGTACGCCGATTTCCTTTCCTGGCGTGGCAGGTTGTCCAAGCAGGTTCCGCGTCGCCCTGAGCCTCAAGCTCCAGCATCTCCACCTTCTTTTCGTAACTCTGATTGGAAATTCGGATTAGTAGCGGCGAAATGCCATGATTGTGGAGCGGTACATGCGCCACCAGAACATCGATGTAGAGGTTGTGGGCAAGTTGGCAACTTTGAACCATTAAGTCTGAGTCGACTTCGTGGAACTGTTGTCACATTCACAATTGACAAACTCGCTTACACGCCCGCACCACCCCTCGTGTTGGTGGTTGTCGACTTTGGAAATGGGGCGAGAGCTTCATTTGAAGTGACAGACTCGGACTCCTCGGAGATATCCATCGGTCTCAAAGTTGAGTTGGTGTTCCGCCGAATCAACACTGCCGCTGGTGTGCATAACTATTTTTGGAAAGTACGTCCGATCCCTAATTTGTAGATTCTGTTGTAACCCAAACTGAGCATTACTGGAGGTAACTGAGATGAGTAGTAACGGTTTTAAGGATCGTGTAGCAATCGTGGCAATGGGCTGCACCAAATTCAAAGATCATTGGGATAAGTCAGCCGATGATTTAGTTGTTGACGCAGTCGAGGAATGTATTACGCAGACCAATGGGCGAATCGAACTGAAGGATGTCGACGCTTATTGGGTAGGCACGCAAGGGTCAGGTATGGCGGGAGTTACTGTCAGTAGGCCGCTTCATGTTTCTGCTCCTGTGACCAGGATTGAAAATTACTGTGCAACTGGTTCTGATTCGTTGAGAAATGCGGCCTATGCGGTTGGCAGTGGTGCCTATGACATGGTGATGGCAGTGGGAGTTGAAAAACTGAAAGACTCTCCATACTCCGGCTTGACCGCAGCATGGCCGCCAGCCGATGGAACACGCGTTGATTGGACCGCACCCGCATCTTTTAGTCTTCTTGCTCCTGCTTATGCGAAGAAATTTGGTCTTGATAATGAAACTATGCGAGAAGTGCTTACACATATCGCCTGGAAAAGTCATCAAAATGGAGCGTTAAATTCTCGTGCGCAGTTTCGAAAAGGTGTTTCAAAAGAAACCATTAATCGTTCACCTCAAATTGCGGGCCAATTGGGTGTATTCGACTGCTCGGGCGTGTCAGATGGATCGGCTGCCGCAATAGTCGTTCGCGCGGAGGATGCATATAAGTACACCGATACTCCAATGTTTGTTAAGGCATTGTCGCTTGTTTCAGGCACAGGTGCAGGTCTTCGCGTCTCAGACTATGACTTCACATCTTTCCCAGAAGTTGAGGCATCTGCGGTTGAGGCTTATCGCCAAGCAGGAGTATCAAATCCGCGTTCTGAAATTTCGTTTGCAGAAGTACACGATTGCTTTACCCCAACAGAATTAGTACTCATGGAAGATCTTGGATTTTCAGAACGTGGGATGGCTTGGAGAGATGTGCTGGACGGTGTGTTTGACCTAGGAGGCGCACTGCCAATAAATCCAGATGGCGGATTGAAATCTTTTGGACATCCAATTGGTGCAAGTGGACTACGAATGTTGTTCGAATGTTGGTTGCAGTTCAGTGGCAATGCCGGAGAAAGGCAATTGGAAAATCCAAACCTTGGTTTGACGCACAATCTTGGAGGTCAACCAGGAGAATGCGTATCTTTCGTTTCTATAGTTGGAAATAATCTCGGGTAAGTATTTTCAATAGATTGGAAAATTTAAATGTCTAATGTAAGCGAACCTACTATTTCGTTGCTGGGTGACGTCGTTGTAGTGACAGGGTCAGGTCGAGGAATCGGCAGAGAACATGCACTGTATTGCGCATCACTGGGGGCTCGGGTTGTGGTGAACGATTCTGGCGCCATGTTGGACGGTAAAATTGGAACGAGCCCAGCTGAAGAAGTAGCTCAAGAAATCCGCCAGCGGGGTGGTGAAGCTGTTGCTTCAAACCATTCCATCGATGACCCAGAACAAGCAAGAGAAATCATTGATCTTGCAATGGATACCTTCGGAAGTGTTGAATCCGTGGTGCACAACGCAGGAATTTTGCGCGATCGTAGTTTTACGAACCTCTCGGATGATGACATTGAACGTGTGCTCCAGGTGCATCTAGTCGGTGCATTTAATGTTTTGCGTCCTGCGGTCAAGGTAATGAGGGAGAAGAGTTTTGGTCGAATAGTTCTCACTGCTTCAGCATCTGGCTTGCTAGGAACTTTTGGTCAGTCAAACTATGGTGCCGCCAAAATGGGTCTTGTAGGTTTGATGAATGTGCTTGCCGTAGAAGGCGCATCTAAGGGCATACGAGTTAACACGATTGCTCCGAGCGCTAGGACTCGAATGACCGAAGATTTGCTTGGGCCACTCGCCGATGCTCTTGATCCTGCCCACATATCGCCACTTGTTGCATATTTGTGTAGTCGCAAATGTGACCTCTCGCATGAGATTTTTGCCGTTGGAGGTGGGCGATATGCCCGAATGTTTGTTGGTGTGACGCCTGGTTGGTGTATTGGTAAGAACAATATTGCGACGGTCGAAGATATTGCACTGAATATAGATGAGATTCGACGCACTGACCAGTTTGTTATCCCGTATTCAGGGGAAGAAGAGATGCAGTTTCTGAAAGCTGCAATCGAATCTGAAAAAGCTGGACCTGTTCAATTCAGAAATCAATAAACTTGGTGCTGTAACCACCAGATTGAAGATGACGTTCAACTTCGCTCAGCTCGCGATCGAAAGCCAGAGAAATATCGACTGCATGATTGAGAAGTTTCTTGATTGGGTTGAGAGCGGCGGAATTTAGAGCACCAATTTTGTTGAGCTGATTAATGGACTCTTCTGGAAATTGTGCATCTTCAAATACTTGGGAGACCAATTTGGCGGCGTGGGCTTCACGAGCAGAGTATTTTCCGTCTGCAAGCATCAACCAAGCAGCTTGTGCATATCCAATTTTGAGAGGAAGAAGCGCAGTGCCTCCGAATGAGGGGATGAAGCCATATCGGGCATGCCGGTCTGCGAATGTGGCTGATTCTGATGCAATAACAACATTGCATGCGGCGACCATCTCGAGTCCGCCTGCGGCTGCGAGGCCAGCAACGATTGCAACACTTACTAATCGAGTGCTATGCAATCGCAACATCAGTGATCTAGCCAACTTAAAAAACTGAAGTAAATCGTCTGGATTCTCCATCAGTTTCTTGGAAGTAGTGACGTCAGCTCCTGCGCAGAACGCAGATCCAGTCGCAGAAATTGCAAAAACTGAGTATTTCGGGTCTGATTCAGCAATCGTGAGATGTTGATCTAAGGATGTAATCGAATCGGGGTCTAAGGCATTTCCTAACAAAGGCCTGTCAAGACAAACCAAATAGACAGACTCGGCCAGATGCTCAACTTCAACTTTCTGAGGCATAGTATGACACCATACCAACCGTTCGGTATGACTAAGTTATTGCAGTGAGATTGTGTTTCTAATTGGGGGCGAAGTGGATTTTACGGAATCAAAGGAACAGCGCGAATTTCGAGCGGTAGTTCGAAATTGGATTGAAAACACCATGAAGCAACTTCCGAAGACTGGTGCAGTTAATCAGGTCGACAGGGAAGTCAATTCGAGATGGTGGCAAGAACGACTCTATGCGGATGGCTGGGCGGGATTGAGTTGGCCAGTTGAATTTGGGGGACGAGGACTGTCATCGATTGAGGAATCCATTTTCAATGCTGAAGCCGCACATGTTGAGGCGCCAATGCCGATCAATCTTGTAGGAATGAATCTGGCAGGTCCAACGATTATGTTGCATGGAACTGAAGAACAAAAGAAGCGTTATTTGCCACGAATTCTTTCCGGTGAGCAAGTTTGGTGTCAGGGATTTTCCGAACCTGGTAGTGGTTCAGATCTGGCCAGCTTGAGCACAAAGGCAACAAAAGTTGAAGGTGGTTGGGTTGTGAATGGTCAGAAAGTATGGACGTCTTCTGGACACCTTGCTCAAAAGTGCATGCTGCTGACGAGGAGCCATCCAACTGAGCCAAAACACAAAGGAATCACGTATCTGTTGGCGGATACTAAAGATTTTGATATTCGGCCACTCGTAATGGTGAATAAGGACGCCGAGTTTAACGAGATGTTTATTTCGGATGTTTTTGTTTCAGACGATGACGTATTGGGAAATCCTGGAAATGGTTGGGGTTATGCACTCTCGACGCTTTCATTCGAGCGCGGAACTATTGGATTCAATCTTCAGGTTTGGGCCCGCAGAGCTTTAGATCAACTTATTGAAATTGTTCGTACCATTGGGCTCAGCACTGATGTCAGTGTTCTCGAACAAATTGGAAAATTCGAATCTGACGTTGCGGCAATACGCATTGGTGGAATTCGCGCCATGGCAGCAATCAGCTCTGGCGCTGCGCCAGGAGCAGAGTCTTCAACATTGAAGTTGCTGTGGGCAAGAACAGTCAAGAACATCAACCGGTATGCAATCGAGATTCAAACTTCAAGTGGGGTCCTTGTCGACAATTTGGATTCTGCCGATGTTGTGCATCGCTATTTGCGTTCACGCGGACACTCGATTGAAGGTGGCTCTGATGAAATCATGAAATCAATTATTGCCGAGCGTGTTCTCGGACTTCCACGGTCTCGATAAGGAGAGTTATGGCAGCGATATTCACAGCAGTTCAGGAAGAATTGGCAACTATTGGCTTGAGTCTTGGATCTGACGGCATCAGTCATCAGCGTTCAATATTGAACGGAGAATCGAGCACGAACGAGACGACAAAAACGTTGCTCAAAGATTTTAGAGGTATTGGAATTCCGGAGAGTTCGGGTGGAGATGGGGGATCTCTTGTTGACCTTGTTGTATTCATCGAGTCTCTTGCGAGGAATGTTGAACCGACTAATTACGTCATTCATATGGCTGCGGTGCAAGTGGCACTTGGAGCCGGGTTAGACGTGTCGCCAGCTGTTGCCGGAAATGAGATTTGGACTCTTGGGCTTTGTGAGAAACCTGGTCAACGATGGGGTGAATGGGGATGCTCGATAAGCAAGGATGGGGTTTCGGTAGTAAAGCTCGGAGTGCCGTATGCACAAAATTGTCAGGGAGTTGTAATCGCTGGTGCAAAAAATGAAATTGCACTTGTCGATCAATTTTCAGTGATAGACAGAGCGAGTCTTGATCCATCTCTACAATTCTGCGATGTTTCCATTTCGGGCAAGCCGCGCGAAATCGGCAAACAAACGCATCTTGCGTTATTGCGTGGAGCCCTAGTTGTTTCGGCAGAACTAGTTGGGGTTGCTAGAGGCGCATTGCAAAGTGCCTCTGAATATGCCGCAAGTCGTCAGCAGTTTGGTCAATTCATTGGATCGTTTCAGGGAATTGCCCATTTGCTGGCAGACGCATTTGTGGAAGTTGAAGCTGCGTGGAGTCTGGTTCTCTACTCCGCATGGGCAGTTGAAGAATCTGAGGCAGATGCAGTTGTTTCTACCCATAGTGCTATTGCCAAAGCGGGCGCAGCGGCAATTGAGGTAACCGAAAAGTGTCTCCAAGTCTTTGGTGGCATTGGCGTCACCTGGGAGGCAGATGCACACCTATATATACGACGAGTTCTCGCCCTGAATGCGATACTTGGAGGGTATGCCAGCCATTATCGAATTACGGGCCAGCAGCTTTTGGCTGATCAATAGACTTGCACACATACCGACTAGTTGGTATGATTTGGTTCTGAACTGCAAAACACATAAAGGAGTTTTATGAAATTCGGAATTATGAATTTGTTTCCTGCCGAAGGAGCAAATGATCACCAGGTATTGCAGGAAACCCTTGAAGAGATTCAGTTTGCAGATCAACTTGGTTTTGATTCAGCTTGGTTGGCTGAACACCATTTCTCGCGTTATGGAATTCTTGGAAATCCGCTACTCATGGGAGCAGCAATCGCAAGTACGACTAAACAGATTTCAATCGGAACAGCAGTGTTGGTCCTTCCATTTCACGATCCGATTCGATTGGCTGAGGATATTGCGACACTTGATGTGATGTCGAATGGTCGACTGAAGGTAGGTGTGGGTCGCGGTTATCAGCCTCTTGAATTCGCGGGCTTTAATTCAAATGCCGAAGATTCGAAGGAAGTTTATGCAGAGGTTGTGCAGATCCTGAAGAAGGCGTGGACTGAGGAGGATTGGTCGTTCGAAGGAAAGCATTTCCATTATTCGAACATGAACGTGTTTCCTAAACCGACAAAAGTTGGTGGACCAACGCTCTTGCATGCGACAGTCTCGCCAGATTCATATCGGGAACGAGGGTTGAGGGGAGAATCGATTATTACTTCTCCTAACTTCACACCGCTGCCGTTAATGAAAAAGAATTTTGATACTTATAAGGAAAGTTTGATTGAAGGCGGATTTGATCCTCGGGAATTTGAAGTTCCGTTTATGCAGCAGGTGTGGTGTGGTGCTTCAAGTGAAAAATTAGAGCAAGCAGCAGCGGCAGCATTTTCGTATTACCGCTCCTTGAAAAAGATTATTCCTGGCTCAGAAGAAGCAATTGAATCTGAAGCAAAATATTACGATGCAGTTCGTCGCAATATTGATCTCTTAACGCTTGAGAAGGCTTTGACCCACGGTGGTAATTTTGGATCCGTCGATCAAGTGGTGGATAATCTCGGAAGACTGCGTGACAATCTTGGAGTGACGCACTACATCGGTTGGTTTCATATTCCATCCATTGATCGCCGTCTTGCTATGGATGCAATGGAGAATTTTGCGGCAGAAGTAATCCCTCAGCTTCGCGAAAAAACTCCGGTGGCAGTGGCCGTTTAGTGCTCAACACTCACACTGGCGAACTTGGTGGTGTGTTCAAAGTTGTTGCGCATGGAAAAGTTGCAGTAATTTCTTGGAAAAACGTTAAGAGAAGAAATGCGTTTGATAAGAAATTGGCTAGGGATTTACGGTCAATAATTGAGAAAATTGGTGTCGGAACCGTATTCCACACCATCTTGCTGGATCCAGGTGTTGGTGTCTTTTGCTCTGGCTGGGATTTGGATGAGATTCGAACAGTGCGTGGTGGTTCGGCAGAAGAATGCGGTTTGTTAATTGATCAAGGCAGAGAGTTGCTGGAATCATTAATCAACAGCTCGTGCTATGTGATTGCTATCTCACAAGGGCATGTCCTGGGTTTTGGGATTTCAATGCTCTGCAACTCGGACAACGTCATAATTTCTGAAGATTCCAAACTTGGGCTGCCGGAGCTTTCTGTTGGAGTTGTGCCGGCTTCAGTTGTGGGGGATCTTGTGTCAAAGGTCGGCAGTGAAAGAGCTATGCAATGGGCACTGAATGGCAAAATTGATCATCTCGGCGCCATGCATTCTGGTTTGGTTCATTCAATTGTTGCTCAAGAGCGCATAGAGCAAATACGCGAGCAATTGATAGCCCACTTGAACACACTCTCCGTTGATCAAGTGAGGGCAACAGTTTCGATAATACGAAGCATGAAAAATTTGGGGTCAGACGCAGCAAGAAAATTTGGTGACGAAGGCGCGAAGGTCATCCTCGGGATGAAGGAGTGACCTGATGCCCGACGATGCTGTAGTTGATGCGAATCCAAAATTTGGAGTTGGACTCTTCATGGTTTCATATTTTCAAAATGGAACCAACAATAGCCAGAACATTTCAAATTTGGTCGAACAAGCCAAGACGGCTGAATCACTTGGCTTCAAATCTATTTTTCTTGGACATCATTACCTCTCAGCATCAAATTTCCTTCAACCAATCTCAACACTTGCGTACATAGCAGCACATACCAATCGCATCCTTTTAGGGTTGGGAGTTTTTTTACTCCCATTACACAACCCGCTTGCATTAGCTGAAGAGCTTGCAACAGTTCATGTACTTTCAAATGGACGTCTTATTGCGGGATTTGGGTGTGGGTATCGCGAAAAAGAATTTCAAGCATTCGGGGTACCATACGCGCAACGATTTTCAAAGCTTGAGGAATATGCGTCCATTGTCGGACGCTTATGGAGCGGTGAAGCGGTCTCTGATTCCGGTTCCTATGGTTCGTTGTCAAATGCGACTGTACATCTAGCGAACGGTTGGAAAGCACCAGAAATCTGGCTCGGAGCTTTTGGGGAAGTGGGCATAAAAAGGTCGGCACGATTGGGCTTGCCGTGGTTGGCAGGGCCAGATGGCACGCTGGACATTCTCGAACAACGCGTAAAGTTATTTCGTGAAACGGCTATGAACACTTCAGGCTCAGTTCCTCAACAGTTGCCACTTGTACGCGAGGTGTATGTCGCCGAAAGTGACGAAGAAGCTATCGAATTTGCGAGACCATTTTTGGAGAAACAGTATTCGGACTACAAGTCTTGGGACCATGGACTCACTATTGAAAAAATCTTGCAGGGAACGGCGGTAGTTGGTAGTCCTGAAACAGTGCTCAGGCGTATGCGGGAATATCAAAATATTGGTTTTACGCAAGTAGTGGTGCGGTCTGAATGGCCTGGAATGAGTTTGGAGAGTAGTAGCCGCTCAATCGAGTTGCTTGGTCGAGAGGTGTTGCCTCACCTGTAATTCGGGGATGCATATCGGTCACTAGTTGGGGCGGTACTAGGGTAAGGGTTGTTGTCGATCTACCAAGCAAAACTGATTGGATTTAAGGTAACTAAAAGTGAGCACTTCATCCCCGAAAAACGATATTGACTCTGTTGACACCAAGTCGCTGTTGTTGCAGTCTGCCTTGGATCTGTTCGACACGGAAGGTTATCCCCGCACGTCGGTAGAAGACATAGTTGCGCGAGCGAACGTTACCAAGGGGGCTTTCTACCATCATTTTGGTTCGAAAGAAGAAGTATTGGAAATCATTCATAACGACTATGTTGATAGTCAAATTGCACTTTGTGACAAGGTTTTAAAAGGCGGCGGAGATCCGCGTGATCAGTTACGAATGTTGGCTAAATTGACCATCAGTAATCTCGATGTGTACCGAGCGCATGTAGCTATTTATATGCAAGATCGAAGATTTCTTACTGGAGATAGAAAGCGAAATGTCGCTAAAAAAAGGGGAGAGATCGATCATCTGTTTGGCGAAATAATTGAACGGGGGGTTAAAGACGGAACATTTCGCTCCGACTTCTCTCCGAAGTTAATAACATTTGGCATCATTGGAATGTATGCATGGGTGATTAACTGGTGGAAACCAAATGGGCCTTTGACTCTTGAGCAAATTGCGGATCAATATGTTGATGCAATATTGGATGGAATACTCAACAAGAATGTCTAGATAATCAATGAATTACAACTTCTCTTGCCACCTTCGCCGTTGGGCAGAAATAGATCCATCTCGTGAAGCCATTCGGTTTGAGGACAAGAGATGGTCTTATGGCAATTTGAATAATGCAGTAAACGAAACTGCTTGGTTTCTCTCCAGCTCTGGTGTCACACGTGGCGATCGAGTTGCAATTTTGGCCATGAATAGCGACGAATATGTCATTGCTTGTCTTGCTATTGCCCGACTCGGTGCAGTTTCTGTTCTGTTGAATTACCGATTAGCGCTTGCAGAACTTAAATATCTCATTGAAGACTGTGAGCCGGTAGCAATTCTTGTGGACGGTGATTTTCATGAAATGCGAAAGCAGCTTGAAGAGTCGATAGTTGACCTGCGATGTTCCTGCATGCTGTACTCAGAAAACGATGAATTAGAAACCTTAAGTAAATTGCGAAGATCGTTTCAGGGCAAGGTTTTTGAAGATGAAGTTCTTGGTGTGGATGCTTTAGACAGAATATTGTATACGTCAGGAACTACAAGTCGACCCAAAGGTGTGATGCTTTCGCACGGGAACGCGACATGGAATCTTTTTACGCAGATGCTTGAAGGATGCAACAGTTCCGACGAAAGAACACTGATCTTCGCTCCGCTCTATCACATCGGAGCACAGGAGTTGCCGGGATTGAGGGTCTTTGGTGTTGGAGGACTAATGGTCGTGATGCGTCGTTTTGATGCAAAGGCTGTGCTCGAATCTGTTGATGAACATCGAATCACTGGAATGGTCATGGTCTCAACAATGATTCACATAATGAGAGACTTGCCTGATCGACATAAGTTTGATACATCATCTCTTCGTTGGATCGTTTTTGGTCAAGTGCCAGAAAACATGTTGGAGGAGATTCAATTAATCTTCCCTCGGGCCAGTTTGAAGAACTCGTACGGGCTCACAGAAACTTGCAGTACTGTGACCGCAATTGATCCAATTAGTCAGGTCAAGAATCCAACTTCGCCGGGACGAGTCGTTTCAACTCTTGAGTTAGACATCGTTGATGACAACGATGTTTCGGTATCTGCAAGAGAAATAGGGGAAATTGTTGTTCGTGGCCCAAAGACGATGCTTGGGTATTGGAGGCAACCTGAAGCAACGGCAGAAGCCATGAAAAATGGCTGGCTACACACAGGGGACGTCGGCTGGCGCGATGAGAGTGGTCTAATTTTTATCGTCGATAGAAAGAAAGACATGATTCGCACTGGTGGGGAAAATGTCGCAAGTCAGGAAGTCGAACGTGTCATTTACGAGATTGAATGGGTTGCAGAAGTGGCAGTAGTCGGAAGTCCTGATGAAAAGTGGGGAGAGCGAATACGAGCGGTTATTGTTCCGAGACCTGGAATGTCAGGCTCGGTGGAAGCCGTATTGGCACACTGCAGAAGCCACTTAGCAACCTTTAAGATTCCGAAGGATATTGAGTTTTGGGACGAACTGCCGCGAAATCCATCTGGCAAAGTATTGAAGTCAGAGATTCGCTCCAAAGTTTGAACAATGTCATAATGCGAAATCCGGTTTAGAGGTTGATTTTTATACATACCGACTAGATGGTATGGTGAGCCCTGGGGTAGTCGGGTTTTTGGGGGACAAGATCAGCATGGAGAATTCATTAAGTCGTGTACTCGACGTTGAGTCATTATGTGTGACGCATTATGTGCGGCGCACTTCGGCTCGTCGAGTTCCACTGCATGCTGTTGCTGGTGTGGATATGCACATCCAGTCTGGAGAAATCGTTGGACTAGTTGGAGAGTCGGGTTCAGGTAAGTCGTCTCTGTCTCTAGCCATAGCGGCTCTGGGAAAAGTTACTTCGGGAAAGATTCAAGTTTCAGGCCACGATTTGACTCGCTTAAGAGGAAAATCTTTGAGGCATGCAAGGGCTGATGTGCAAATGGTGTTTCAAGATCCGCATGCATCCCTTGATCCTCGGCAAACGATTGGCGGTGGTTTGAATGAAATACGAAAATTGCATTCCGGTCGGGTATCGAAGTTGACTAACGAAGAGTTGCTTCTGAGGGTGGGTTTGTCTCCGGGAATTTTGGATCGAGTTCCGAGCCAAATAAGCGGAGGCCAGGCCCAACGTGTTTCCATTACTCGAGCCATGATGTTGCAACCTGCTCTCCTGATTGCGGATGAACCAACATCAGGTCTCGACGCATCTGTGCAGGCACAGATTATCGATTTATTTAGGACACTCCGAGTTGATAGTGGTTTATCAATTCTGTTCGTCAGTCACAATCTTGCAGTAGTTCGCCAGTTGTGTGATCGAGCCTATGTAATGAAAGAAGGAGTTGTTGTGGAGAGTGGTGATACAAAAACCATCTTTGAGTCTCCGAAACATAGTTATACAAAGTTGCTGATTGATGCAGTCCCAGGGAAAAACCTCAAACTTGCGGAGTCTGGACTGTGAAATTTTTCAGGTATACATTGAAGAAACTTGGCGGAGCCTTAATAACGTTGGTGCTTGCAGCGTCTCTTGCATTTTTCATTTCACATCTCGCTGGAGATCCCACAGTGCAGATGCTCGGTATGTCGGCAACTCCTGAACAGATTGCAGAGCTGAAAGCGGAGCTTGGTTTCGATCGCCCTCTGGTCGTCCAATATGGTTCGTTTATCAATGAACTTGCACACGCCGATCTGGGCCAGTCGTTGTATGCAGGTGAGTCCAATTTTGCACTTATCCAGTCGCGCATTTGGGCATCAATTCAGCTCACAATGGTGGCAATGGTGTTGGGGGTAGTTCTAGGAATTCCGTTGGGTGTTTACGCCGCAGCTCGAGAAGGACGTTTAGCGGATCGTGTCATCTCCTCATTAGCTATTTTGGGTCAATCAATACCCGTGTTTTGGCTAGGTCTAATGCTGGTTCTGCTTTTCTCAATCACGCTTAATTGGTTACCTGCAGGGTTGTCAGGTGATTGGAAGAATCTGGTACTACCTGCCGTTACGTTGGCGACTATTCCGTTGGCACGAGTTTCTCGACTCACTCGAGCCGCCATGTCAAACACGCTAGAGGATCAATTCATTACAGCAGCCAGAGCGCGAGGCCTTGGAAATAAGCGCGTGCTTTTTGTTCATGCGTTGAAGAATGCATCTTTGCCTGTGGTCACGCTTATCGGAATGCAGATGGGGATTTTGCTTTCGGGGGCAATCACAGTAGAAACAGTCTTTGCTTGGCCGGGTTTGGGAAGTCTTGCCACGCAGGCGGTTCGTAATCAAGATCTCACACTTGTGCAGGCTCTTGTCGTATATGGGGCGTTTCTGTTTGTAATTATAAATCTTTTTGTCGAACTTCTCTACGGAGTTTTGGATCCACGGATTAGGGATGCACGTCAACAATGAGAAAATTATTGCTTACATTTCGAAAGATATCTCTCTGGAATCGGATTTTGCTTTTCTCGGGCTTTGGACTGATCTCGACTGCTGTATTCGCTCCAGTGCTGCCGCTCGCGGACCCGAACGGACAAGATCTTGAGAGCAGTTTGTATCCACCGGCTTTTCTTTCGGGTGGGTCAATTAAGCACTTACTTGGAACCGATCTTCTCGGGCGCGATGTACTCTCGAGATTGATTTTCGGTACGCGACTGACGGTTGTAATCGCAGTCAGTGCTGTTGTGCTTGGCGCTGTTTTCGGTTCAGTTTTGGGTGTGATTGCTGGATTTAAGGGTGGAAAAATTGATTCGTTAATCTCCCGCATCACTGAAGCTCAGCTGGCTCTTCCGTTCATTTTGTTGGCAATTTCTTTCATTGTTGCGCGCGGTCAGTCGTTAGGGACGCTGATATTTGTTCTTGCATTAGTTGGCTGGGCTCAATACGTGAGAATCATACGAGCGGAGACTTTAGCTATACGAGAAAAAGGATTTGTTTTGGGACTCAGAGTAAGCGGATGCTCAGATTTCCGAATCATATTTCAGCATATTGTTCCTAATATTTTTGGAACAATTCTTTCGCTTGCAACACTCGAAGTCGGAACAATGATATTGGCGGAGTCCGCTTTGAGCTTCCTAGGTATTGGTGTCCCGCCTCCCGGTGTTAGCTGGGGAAGCGACTTAGCAAGCGGGAAAGATTTCATAACTATGGCGTGGTGGCTTGTCACCTTTCCTGGAATTTCGATAGTTCTTACTGTGCTTTTTGTGAACACTGCAGGTGATTCGCTTCGATCGCATTTTGATTCCAGGAAGCGAATTTTTTAGTATGACCAAATCATTGCTGTCAATAAATAATCTTTCGGTTATTGCTCGTAGCAGCACGGAAGTAGTTCAGGCAGTAAAAGGAGCATGCTTAGAAATCGGCGAAGGAGAGATAGTCGGTTTGATCGGTGAATCTGGCAGTGGAAAAACAACTCTCATTCGTTCAATTTTGGACCTTCATGAACGAAATGTTCAGGTTGTGTCGGGGTCAATGATTTTCAAGGATATTGAGTGCTACAACTTTGAAAATGCGGTAAATACATTGCCAATCATGCGTGGAAAAAATATCGGCATGGTATTTCAGTCGCCTCGTGCTTCGCTCAACCCCTTAATGACAATTGGGTCCCAATTGCGTGAAGTTCTGAAGAAGCATTGTCCTGAATTGGGCCGTGAAGAAATTCGCTCGCGGGTTATTCGGGTGCTCGAAGAAATGGGTTTGGATTCTGAACGTGTTAGTCGTTCATACCCGCATCAGCTGTCGGGAGGAATGTGTCAAAGGGCTTCGATTGCCATAGCAATTGTTATACAACCTGAATTAATTGTTACTGACGAATGCACTTCGGCATTGGATGTGACATCGCAGGCAGAAGTAGTGAATGTATTGAAAAAACTTACAATTTCGCATCAAACCGCGATGCTGTTTGTCACGCATGACATTCTTCTTGCCAGCGAATTATGTCATCGCTTGATTGTTATGCAACATGGCGTGATTGTAGAGGGGGGCGAGACTTCAGAAGTTCTTGCCAATCCAACTCACCCGTACACGCGTGGACTTATTTCGGCAGTACCTCGATGGGGATGAATAGTTTTATGACAGAAAAAGTGAAGACTCTTTCATGATTTCTGGAAATATTGCATCCGATCTATATCGCAGATCTGTAGAAGTGCCGGATCGTGTCGGTCTGATCTTTGAGAATGGAAGATCTTTGACATTTGCCCAATGGGAAGAGCGAGCCGCAAAATGCGCTGGTGTTCTCGCTTTTGACTTAGGGGTGAAGCGTGGTGATCGGGTGGCGCTCTATTTGCAAAACAGCATTGATCTAGCTTCGCTGCTTTTTAGTTGTTGGAAGATCGGCGCAGTGCCGATCACACTGAGTGTGATGTACAACACAGAAGAAGTTGAATCTGCGCTGAGGAAGACGGGTGCAGTCGCAATAGTCACCCACAGTAACCATGTGCGAAATATTCTGGAGTCAAAGTCTATTTTCGTTAACAACTCAAAAATGAAGGTTGTTGTTGCAAATAATGTTGACGGAACATCAGATGATTTAGATCCAACGACCAGTTGTGTCTCTTTGGAGAGTCTTTTGTCTACCGCTGTGCCAGTGCACGAAATGATCGAGCCTGAAGCCGATGATGAAGGCACCATTTTGTTCACAGGTGGTACAACTGGTTTGCCTAAAGCTGTAACTGTCACCCATTCGGGAACAAGGTCATCTTTAAGCACTCTGGCAAAGGCGTCCAAGAGAGGATTGGAAGGTCCTTACCCTGCTGTCGACGAAGGCGTTACTCCAAATTTGTTGGCGCTGCCATTGTTCCATTCTGGAGGCCAGCAAGCTCTACTTTTTGCATTGTATGTTGGTCGTTCTCTCGTCTTAATGGAGCGATTCAGAGTTCAGATTCTGAGTGCGCTCGTTGAGAAATATAAAATTGACAATCTGTTTTTGATGCCCACAATGTTGTACGACATAGTGCATGCCAAGGATCGCATTGAGTTGGCATCAGTCAGAAGCGTATTGATTGCGGGTCAAGCTTTAGATCCAAATCTTAAGCAGGAGTTCGAAACGAATTGGTCCATTCCAATTTTTTCCAATTATGGTTCTACGGAAATTGGCCATGTTGCTGGTTGGACATCCAGCGATCTCAAAGCTAAGCGTTGGAAACCTGGTCCCGTTGGGCGAATTTACGATGGAGTAGTCGTCGAGATTCGCGACGAAGAAGGGTCGGCCGTAGCCGTTGGTCAGTCGGGCGAGATTTGGGTGAAAGCTTCATTGTCGAAGGGTTACATAGATGAGGCAGCTGGAAACCCCGGTGAGCTCGTTGTTGACGGGTGGGTTGGATCTGGAGATATCGGTTATGTCGATGACAATCGGCTTTTGTATCTGGTTGGTCGCAAACGAGACATGATCAAGACTGGTGGGTTTCAAGTTTGGCCACAAGAGATAGAGCTCGTTTTGCGAACACACGCATTAGTGGCTGACGTAGCAGTTGTTGGAATTGAAGATCCTCGGATGGGGGAAATTCCCAAAGCTTTTGTGGTACTTGATGAACGCGTGGGCACCGATTCTTCACAGCTTGCATCTGAACTTATTGAATTATGTCGAAGTCGCTTGGCTCACTATAAGTGCATTCGCGAAGTCGAAGTAATCGCCAACTTGCCGAGATCAGAAGCAGGCAAGGTGCAACGTGGCGAACTGGCAAATAGATCACGAAATTAAGACAACAAATGAATGGAGTAAAGAAATGAAAAAGAGCGAATATGAATTACTTGCAAATCAGTGGGATGACGAGGCAATGGAGACCGATGAGAAGGTCTTGAAGAGCTTGGTTTTATACGAAAAGGATCCTTCGATTTCGGCTGCCTACATTTCTTTTAATTCGCCATCGACTCTTAACGCAGTTCCTGTCGCCGCACTGGAAATTGTTGGTGACTACGTCCGAGAAGCAGAAGCTGATGATGAAGTCAAAACAATTATTTTTCGAGGAATTGGACCGTGCTTCGGAACTGGCGCAGATGCCAAAGAACTTGGCCATTACATTGGGTACAAGACTCCAAAGCCGGGCGAGAAGCCTTATAAACCATCTCAGCACAACCGAATGTTGCCCGACAGAAATATTGTGATGGGTGCATTTACGGCGTCTGTACAAAATTGTCTAAAAGTCACAATCTGTCAGGTGCACAGTTATTGCTACGGAGGCCATATGCAAATTGCGCTTGCTGCAGACATGGTGATTGCATCTGATGACGCCTTATTTACCCACCCCGCATTTAGGTATCTCGGCGCTGGACCACAAGATATGTGGGCATGGGTGGAGAACTTAGGAATCAAGAAGATGAAAGAGATCATGTTTACAATGCGTGCCCTTGGTGCAGAAGAGGCAGAGAAAGCTGGGCTGGTAAACAAAGTCGTAGCAAAAGATGATCTTGATCAATGGGTACGTGACTACGCGCAAGCTGTATCAATGATGCCTCTAGATGGGATCATGATTGGAAAATCACTCATGCGATTGATGATGGAAGCTCGTGGAAAAGGTGTCGGCGAAATCATTGCTTGGGCTGGACATGGCTGGGCTACAAATCTCAAGTTGGAAGAAGGTGAGTTCAATTTTGTCCGTGAACGTATGACCAAAGGATTAAGTCAGACGCTTCACGACCGAGATATGAAGGTGGCCCCATTTTTCAGACTTGGTGAAACACGAGAGGGCTAATGACACCGCAAATCAAATTTGGGATCTTGGCATCGCATCAATACCCACAAGGTGTTGATCTGAAATCAAACCTACGCGAATTGTTTTCACTGGTCGAATACGCAGCCGAACTGAAGTATGACTCTGTGTTTGCAATACATCACTATGTTGCAAATTTGCAAACCCCGCAGGTCATTTCTATGACAGCAGCATTGCTTGCCCATAGTGGTGATATGAGGGTTGGTACTGCAATTTTGCTATTGCCATTCATACACCCAGTGCATGTTGCGGAAGAGTATTCAACTCTGGATCATCTTTCTGATGGGAAGATCATTCTCGGTGTTGGCGCAGGGTATCGAGATTCCGAATTTGATGCTTTTTCATTAAACAAGAAGGAGCGTGGTTCGCGACTTGCAGAATCAGTTGAAGTAATTAGAAAGTTATGGACAGGCGAGCCCGTGTTCCATAAAGGAAAATATTTTCAATTGGATGGTCAGAAAATCAGTATCCCACCGCTGCAAAAAGGTGGACCACCTATTTGGGTTGGAGCTGGTGCTTTTTCAGCGATTGAACGCGCAGGAAAAATTGGTGATGCCTGGTTGGCTCCGGGAAATCCTCCGACTGAAGGGTGGTTCGAAGAGGCTCTTCAACGATACAACGGAGCACTTGCGGAAGCCGGGCGAGAAGAATCGACGGTTGATCGTCCAGTGATCGTCGAATTGTATTGTGCTGCAACTGACGAGTTGGCACGAGAGCAATCTCTGCCATATGTCAAGGATGAGTACTTTACTTACTCTGATTACAAACAACTTTCCTGGCAAAAATCTCGTTTTGATTATCTCTGGGACAAGGTCTTTCTTATTGGATCTCCTGAAACTATTGCTCGCCGAGTCTTGGAGTTGTCTCAGCTTGGCTTTAATCAAATTATTTTTAGACCATTTTGGATTGGCATGCCGATGGCTCTAGCGCGAGAAAGTGTGCGATTGGTAGCGACAGAAGTTCGTCCGCTTTTATTGAAGGCAAATGTATGAGCGAGGCGATATACAAAAAAGCTAGTGCAGGATCGTTACATCACATCACTGTTGGCGTTACTGACATAGACAAGTCGTTGTCGTTTTATGTGGACGGCCTAGGTCTCCGTAAAACATTGGACACTGTTGTTCGAGGAGAAGCCTTTGAGCGCCTGCTTCGTTTGCCAGAGAATTCGAGTGCGCGAACTGTATTTTTGCAAGGACCTGAACGGATCGGTCAGGTTGAACTTGTCGAATGGAAAACTTCGGACAATTCAACCCAAAAACCATGTCGCCCAGGAAGTCCTGGCTTATGTGTTCTGTCATTTTCCGTTGGCAGATCTGATTTTGAATTGATTCAAAAGCAACTAGTTAATGCTGGAGCTGTTTTGTGGAGTGATCCAGTCGTGAGCGTCTTGGACGGTTATGGGGAAATCTTGGCTTTTGTTACTGAGGACCGCGATGGAAACATGATTGAGGTTGTATGTCTCCCATCTGACGAAGAAATATCAAGTTTTAGAAAAATGGAACAGACCAATCCCAAGTAGGCAATTAGAGAAGTAGGTGAAAATGGATGATCTTCAGAAAAATGTAAGTCCAGTGGGCTTCTGGGTGGTGGCACCCAGTCGACGTGATCGACTTGGCATCATTGATGCGACAGGCGAGAGTTTGACATTCGGTGAGATGTATGACCGAATAAATCAAGTTTCTCATCTTTTTAGACGTAAGGGAATGAAGGTCGGAGACACAATTGCGGTGATCGCAAGAAATCGCGTTGACACAATTGTTGTTCACCTGGCTGCAATGCAAAGCGGCTTGTACTACACGCCAATTAACTATCATTCGGTCGTCCCGGAAATTGAATACATATTCAAAGATTCAGAAACATCACTCGTCATCTGTGATCAAGATTTTGCAGCAGTTGTTCGCCAAGCATCCGACGCGGTAAACATTCCTGCAGATCGCCGAATTGTTCTCGGAGTTGCTGATGGTTTTGAATCATTGAGGGAGGCGATTGCCGGTGAGCCGACTTCATTGCCCACTGACAGAATTGGTGGACAGATACTTCAATACACATCTGGAACCACTGGTCGCCCCAAAGGCGTTCGTCGAAAAATCACGAATGTTGATGCGGATACTGCTGCTGCATCATTGCGCTGGGTGTTGGAAATGTATGGGATAGATCCTTCCAAGCCAGGAACAATGCTTACCACCACGCCTATTTATCACACCGCTGGACTTAATCTGACGACGCTGGCAATCCATTTTGGAGTGTCGATTGTGATGATGGACCGATGGACTCCCGAACTGATGTTAGAGCTCATCGAGCAGTACAAGATCAATATGACTGTTGTTGTACCGACTCAATTCGTTCGATTACTCAAACTTGAGCAAGAAGCGAGAAATTCAAGAGACATTTCTTCACTTGAATGGGTAGTGCACGGTGCGGCGCCTTGTTCTCCCGAAATTAAACGACAGATGATTGAATGGTGGGGACCAATCATTTTCGAGTATTACGGATCTACCGAAGTGGGCGGAACCTTTGTCACTTCCGCTGATTGGCTGAGCCATCCGGGAACGGTTGGCAAACCTGGACCTGTTACAAAGTTGCGGGTACTTAATGAATTGGATGCTGAGGTGCCTACGGGTACTGTCGGACGAATTTTTATGCGCCAAGGCGACGATCAAATCGAATACTTGCATGATCCTGAAAAGACGCTCAAGTCTCGAGTACGAGACATGATGACGGTGGGCGATATTGGTTGGGTTGATGATGATGGGTTTCTCTATTTGGCGGGTCGCACCAGTGAAGTCATCATCGTTGGAGGCGTCAATATCTACCCAGCCGAAGTGGAAAATGTAATCCTTGGACACGGTTCAGTTGCCGATGTTTGTGTGGTTGGCGTACCAAATGAAGAGTATGGGGAAGAAGTATTTGCGGCAATTGTTTTACGAGGATCAGATCAGGGTGCGTCGGAAACTGTGAAAGGCAAACTACGAGAAGAAATAGAGAATCTTTGTTTCGACCAACTGGCAAAATTCAAGTGCCCTCGTAGGATCGAATTTAGAAGTGACTTACCGCGCGATCCAAACGGCAAGTTGTATCGAAAGAAAGTTCGAGACCCGTTCTGGGAATCAGCTCAAAGGTCGATATGAGCACTTACTCAAATGACTTTGAACATGTAATGACGACAACGCGATCTGTGCGGAAGCGACTGGACTTTGATCGTCAAATAGATTTCGAAGTGATTGAAGAGTGTATGAAAATCGCCCTGCAGGCTCCCACGGGGGGTCATGCAGAAGACTGGCGTTGGATATTTGTGACGGATCTTGAAATCAAATCTAAGATTGCCAAAATTTATAGAGAAAACTTTATTAAACATGTAAAGGAGCCTCTTGAAAGTAAGGGTTCCGAACACTCAGAGATTCAAGGTCGCCTTGGTGGTGTTTCTTCGTCTGGGATGGATGATCGAACGACACGAATGCTTGATGGAGCGTCTTTCCTTGCTGAGAATATCGGTCGAAGTCAGAGCATGTTGCTTGTATGTGCAACTCGCCCAAATCCGCAAGTTGGTGGAGCAGGGAGTCTTTCTGCACTCTACGGATCTGTGTATCCAGCAATTTGGTCATTTCAACTAGCACTTCGCTCTCGAGGGTTGGGTTCGGTAATCACTACGTTGCACCTACATTCCGAAAAAGAAGTTGCGGAGATTCTTGGAATACCCGATCACGCAACCCAAGTTGCACTTCTTCCAATTGGACACACAATAGGAACAGATTTCAAGCTTGCTGAGCGAAAATCTATTGATGCAGTTGCTTTTTTGAATTCTTGGAATAACCCATTGTTGTTTAATGATTGAGTTTGGAGCATTATGAAATTGATTGCAGATATCGATGATGTTCTGAATACAACTCGTGCGGTGAGGAAACGACTTGATTTTGGACGGAAAGTTGAAAGAGAAGTGGTGGAAGAGTGTTTGCTAATGGCACAGCAAGCAGCGGTGGGCTCCAATAAAGAGGATTGGCGATTTGTCGTTGTAACTGAACTTGAGGTGAAATCAAGGATTGCCGAGCTCTATCGGCAAGTGTGGGAACAGACGGTTTCTGCTCCACTGGCTGCAGGTGAGGCAGCAACAGTCGCAAGACTTTCTCCTAGTATGCGAGAAACCGAAGAAGATAAGCATCGGCAAATTAAAATATTGGAAGGAGTGAAGTACTTAGTCGACAATTTGGAGCAGGTTCCTGCGATTTTGTTTGCCTGTAGCACGGCGCCCACTCCTCGTAAATCGATGGGGGGAAGTGCTTCCGGCTATTACGGCTCAATATTCCCATTTATTTGGTCGTTTCAGCTTGCACTTCGATCAAGGGGCCTCGGTTCAGTACTGGCGACTGCTATCGCGCATAAGGCGCCAGAGGCAGCGAAGATACTCAACCTTCCCGAAGGGTGCCATGTAATCGCAATGGTTCCCTTTGGATACACCGTTGGGAGTGACTTCAAAAAGGGTGCTAGGGGCCCCCTGGACTTAATAGTCCAATGGGAGCAGTGGTTTTAGGGGCACTGGACACCTGTTACTGTTGACATCATACCGACGAGTCGGTATGGTCACTGAGTAACTACAAATAGGGGGTTGTGCTTATGCGCAATAAAAATTCAAAGTCAAGAAGGTTCTATTCGGTTGCTGCAAGTTTGATCGCGGCTTTGGGGCTTGTTTCAAGTTCAACAGTTGCATCAGCTTCGTCGCATGCTTCAAATAAAGCTAAAAATTCTCTCGTGGTGGTCGCGCCTCTTGAGCCAGTGAGCATGAATCCAGTAAAGCAGGCCAATAGTTTTGGCAACTTCTGGCAAAATATTACTGAAGCAGTAGTTGGTTTGGACGCCAACTTTAATATCACGAAGAACAATCTTGTTGTGGGTTGGAATCAAACTGTCCCAGGTACATGGCGGCTCAATCTTCGTCCAAAAATTAAATTTACTAATGGTGAGCCTTGGGATGCGACAGCTCTTGCATTCACCTTGACTACTTACCGCGATACGGTTGGCGCTCCGATGAGGTCATATCTCACAAAGTTGACATCCACCAGTGTCGTTTCACCGACAGTATTGGACGTCGTTTTCAGCGCTGCTGATTCTTCGATTCCTTTTGTTCTGAGTTCGATCAGAGCATTGCCTCCTGTGTACTACGCACAAGTTGGGCATGACGGGTTTGGATTGAATCCAATCGGTACTGGACCATACAAATTTAATAATTGGTCACGTGGCGTTGAGCTGAATCTTGTTCGCAATGATAAGTACTGGGGCGAAAAGGCAAAGATCAAGAATTTGAAGTTCGTTTTCGCAACTGACTCAAACCTTCGTGCTGGACTACTACTCACCGGCGGTGCAGACGTCGCGCTTGGATTGCCAATTCCTCGAATTGACGAACTGACCAATAAGAAGACAACTGTCGTATTGCGACCTGATCGCAAGCAGTTGGCATTATTCTTTGAAGGTCAGAAGACTGAATTGAAAGAATTGGAACTCCGTAAGGCTGCAACACTTGCAATAAACATTGACACTTTAACTAAGACGGTGATGTTGGACAAGGGTGGCTCAGCTAACTGCACCTTGCTTACAACATTGTTGTCAAAGCCAGGTAAAGCGTCGTGTGCCAAGCAGGATATGGCAGCAGCCAAAGCAATAGTGGCTAAATACAAGAGTCCATCGATCACATTCAACTATTCACCTGCCAGGTCGCCTTATGAGGATGCAATGGCTCAGGCGATCGTCGGACAGTTGCAAACAGCTGGTTTCACCGTCAACTTGGTGCAACATGAATACAGTGCAATGACAACAGCCATGGTTCTTCAGAAACTTGAAGGAATCGTGATGTATGCAATTGTTCCTGTGTTCCCACATCCGAACGTTTATGCACAGGGCTTCATTACCCCAACATCAATTACCAAGAACTGCTTGGCACCTGGAATGGCCGATTTGGCTGCACAGGCCTTGGCAGCAGCAACGCCGCTTGAAGCGGATGCAATTTATGCTCAAATGGAGAAAATTTCCATCAACGAGCAATATTGCATGTTGCCATTGTTTAACGTGATTGAAAACTGGGGTATGTCAACTGGAATCGGTGGGTTTATTGCTCCTCCGGCAACCGTTGTTGACTGGTCCAAAGTTTTCTGGAAGTAAGGTAATTGGGAAATTGGGGAGTGACCATCGGCCATAAGTTGATGGTCACTCTCCAGTTTTATTTCTCATGACAAAGTGCATGTCAGGATCAATTAGCACGACAATTGATCATGTAGCGATAGCTGTACCTAAGAGCGAGATCGCTCTTGGTCGGTATATCGGAGAGCTTGGAGGCGGATTAGTCGCTTCGGGTCGGCGAAGTGGGTCGACAATTGACCAGGTGAGGTTCGCCAATGGCGCCAAATTGGAGATCATTGGACCAGATCATTCTCATCAACACGGAATCCGCTTAGAAAAATTTTTGCTCGAATTTGGGTCTTCGATTCATCACGTAACACTTTTAGTGCAATCAGTTGCTGAAGCTGTTGAAACATTAGAAAATTTAGGAATTCCAACTGTTGGCAAGTCGTTGTCAGATGAGAGGTATCAGGAGGCGTTTGTTCTCCCGATCATCACTGGGGGGATTCTTGTTCAGCTTTCCTGGAAAGACGTGGATGACGAAGGATGGGCAAAGCGGCATGGTCATGTATCGGTCGCCCCGAGAGAAAATGGAGCACATTTCCTTGGCATGCAATGTTCAGTAAAAAACCTGGACTCTGCACTTAATGTTTGGAAAATTCTTGGGGGGCAAATGAGGATGAATGATCATTCTGTGGATATTTGCTGGAACGACAGTCCATTGGTAATTCGTTTGAATGAAGGTGAAACCAGGGGAGGTATTCAATTGCTTTTTGGAAATTGTGCATCATTGGAAGGAAATATTGAAGTGGGTCCTCCAATACATTGCTCAGATAATCTCGGCGCAAAATTGTGACAATTCAATTTCCTCAGCTAGCAGTCGGGGATTGGATTTCTGCTGCAGCACGAAAATGGCCGAACTCAGCATGTTTTGTCAGTCCGTTAGGAGCACTCTCCGATGTCAGTCAAGTACGGACTCAGTCGTTTTTTGAGACGAACCAACGCGTAACCAAACTTGCGCATGCATTCGATTCGGCTGGACTTAAAGTTGGAGATCGAATTGCGATTCTGGCAGTCGACTCGATCGAGCACATCGAAGTTATTCTCGCCTGCGCTAAAGCTGGCTTAACTTATTGCGATTTGAATTTTCGGCTTCGCGAAGAGGAAATTCTCAATATTTTAAGAAGAAGCCCAGTATCTGCATTGTTCTATAACAAAAGATATTTGGATGCTGCGAACAAAATTAAGAGCGAAATTGAGTCTCTAACATTTAGTTGTTGTATAGACGGTGATTCTGCTGATTCGGAATTTGAGAAGTTGATGACAGCGATTCCCGTGGGCGTTGAATATACGGCTAAGTCACGATCGGAAGACATACTTTCGATTATGTTTACGAGTGGAACGACAAGTATTCCCAAGGGTGTTTTGCAATCAGAACGCATGATGCGAAACATTGTCTATTCGTTCAATCGAGAAATTCGCATTCAACCAGGTGGACTTCAGTACAGCGGTGCTTCGCTCTTTCATGTTTCTGGAATTTGCTCCATATTTCATGCATTGCTAGCAGGTAGAGCGTCTCTCATTCTTCCGCAATTCGATGCGGTTGCGGTACAAAAATGGTTGAGTATTGGGAAGATTACGTCGTGCACGTTAATTCCAACCATGATCAACGAAATTCTTGAGATACCCGGAGCAGATCAAGATAATTACGACTCGCTGCAATCAATTCTGTATGGGGGGTCAGCAATGTCGCCGACGTTGCTCATGAAGATGATGAGCGTGTTTGACTGCGACTTGTATAACGGTTTAGGCGCTGGGACTGAAGCAGGAATACAAACCATGTTGTATCCGGAAGATCACCGGGCTGCGGCTAATGGCTCTACCCAACTGTTTTCTTCGATTGGCAAGCCAATCATGGGTGTTGATCTCAGGTTGTGTGACGACGAGATGCGGGACGTGGATGAGGGTGAAATCGGCGAAATCGTGACGCGTTCTGAGACAATCATGAGCGGCTATCTGGGTCAGCCTGAGTTAACTGCGCGCTCGATAATCGGTGGGTGGTTCAGGGCTGGCGACATGGCCTACCGTGATTCTGATGGCTATCTTTACCTAGCCACCAGGAAATCGGACATGATTATCCGTGGTGGAGAAAATGTGTATCCAGTAGAGATCGAGTCTGTTATTGCGGAACACCCATCTGTGTTGGAAGTAGCAGTTGTGGGAATACCTGATGATCACTGGGGCGAAATAGTTGCTGCTGCGGTTGCATTTCGAAATGGAAAATCAGCCACTACCGAAGAAATTCAAAGTCTCTGCAGGTCAAAATTGGCGTCATACAAAATTCCAGAAAAGGTCTTTGCATATGAATCACTTCCTAAGAATTCAACGAACAAGATCGTAAAATCTGAAGTGGGGAAAATGGTACTCATTGATTTTGGCAAAATTCCTACAGAGTAAACCAAAGGTCATTTCTAGGGTCGCCGATTTTTGGATGTAATGCGCGAATCTGCGAGCAATGATGCAATCACAACGAAGATTCCACACCATGCCAAGACCGTGGGTCGCTCGCTCAGCACAACAGCACCGAGCAGCGTTGCGACAACTGGCTCGACCAAAGTAATCATTG
>Ga0214919_10002328_pt1 | contig 29991 bp, 10 predicted proteins | sample LL1503_MetaG_FD_177994 | JGI IMG/M metagenome (GOLD analysis project Ga0214919, IMG submission 177994) | Freshwater microbial communities from Lake Lanier, Atlanta, Georgia, United States - LL-1503 | ecosystem: Environmental > Aquatic > Freshwater > Lake | place: USA: Georgia | collected... | reverse complement strand
TTGCAGCGACTACAGAGAGGGACGAGGTTATCAATGGCGGTTGCGCCACCCTTGGACTCGGGGATATTGTGGCCGGTCTGGAAGTCGAAGACGTTTATGATATTTTTGCACCAGGGGGTTTTACACCCTTGTTCAAATCTGCGACCGCAATGATGGATCCAGACGGCTTCACGCAGGGCGCGGGGGATACGCTTCTTCTTATATTGGCGCGCCATCTCCTCCATGTTCTATAGGAAATACGTGGGGCGGCTTAGCCCTGGACGGAAGTTTTTAAACCTAAAGTTCCGCCTATAATCCACCACAGAATGGCCGACGAGGTTCCCGAGTATCTGAAGTCGCTGGAGGAGATGCTTTCACGGGCGGATGAGACGGCGCAGGCCACGACCGATATTACGCCTTCAGAAGAGGCTGAGACGGGACAGGGGTCCCAGACTCTTTCCAGTATTGGATTCGGTTCCATGTTTCAGACGGGATCTAACGCTTCCCTTCAAGCCGCTACCGCTCACGCTACGCTCAATAAGAAGACCACAAAATTCATGCTCGTCAGCACACACGTCCACCAGTTCACCGGCTACTCCAAGGTCAGTTACGGAATCCTCTCGGAACTCGCCAGACATCCCTGGATTCAACTGACCCACTTCGCTTTCCAGAAGCAGTCTGAAGTCCCTGCCGGCTTCCGTCCCTACCCTTCCAACGTTGACGTAATCGACGCCCTTGCCCTAGAGAAGCCGCTCCAGCAGGGTTTCGGAATCCAGGCGCTCCCCGACGTCATCAGACGCAAGCGCCCCAACGTCGTCATGATCTACAACGATCTCAGTGTCGTCACGCGCTTTCTGGAGGAGATTCGCAAGTCCGGAATTCCCCGTACGTTCCAGATATGGGTCTATTGCGACCAGGTCTACACGATGCAGCCCCAGCTCCTTCTGGACGTCCTCAATCGCGACGCCGACCGTATTTTCGCCTTCACTCCGTACTGGAAGCAGATCCTCAAGGAGCAGGGCGTCACGCGCCCCATTGACGTTCTTCTCCACGGCTTCCAGTCCAATACGTGTTTCCCTATGCCGAAAGAACTCGCCAGAAAGCAGCTCCAACTCCCGAACGACGTCTTCCTCTTTCTGAATCTGAACCGCAATCAGCCGAGAAAGCGCTATGATATTCTCATTATGGCCTTCGTGGAACTGCTCGTAAAGTATCCGACGAAGCCGATCTATCTCCTGGCCGTCTGCGACAAGGGCGACAAGGGCGGCTGGTGGCTGTTCGAACTCTTTCAGCGCGAACTGCGTTCGAAGGAGGTATCCCTCGATCTCTATGGAAATCGCCTGATTGTCACGACCCAGAGCCTATCCTTCAAGGACGAGGAGATCAATCTCTTTTACAACGCGGCAGATGTCGGTATTACTACCGCGGATGGCGAGGGCTTCGGACTCTGCCAATTTGAGCATATGGGCGTCGGTGTTCCCCAGGTCGTCCCAGACATTGGCGGCTTCAAGGAGTTCTGTAGCCCGACGAATTCCTCTCTTGTGAAACCGACTGTCCGGTACTATATCCCGAACGGATTTAGTCCTGTAAGTGGCGAGGCCCATGCCTGTCAGCCTCACGATGTTTGCCTCGCGATGGAGGAGTACCTCTTGAACTCCGATAAGCGCCAGGAGCACGGCAAGGCCGCGCGGGCCAAGGTCCTCTCGTATACGTGGAAGGGGTCCTGCGAGATTCTGCTGAAGCGCCTACAGGAGGCCATGAATACGGAGGACTAACTCCGTCATTAAAAGATAGTCGCCACAAATAGGGGATGTATTCCAAAAGAATACAGCTATTCATAAGAATAATAGGATTCTTATTCTGTACAATAGGACTTCTGTATATTTCTATGAGAATCAAGGACACTATGGAAGGTTTTCAAACGATCGATAGTCTGAATAATACATGCACGACATACGCGCAGATAGATAACAAAACGTATTGGCTATGTCCGAGCGATTATACTGCATCCGCGAAAGTCCGTGATCTCATATCTACGGGAAACAAATTCCAAGGAGCATGCTATAAAACGGAACAGGGATTTTATACCTGTTATACTCGCCCGAGTCAAAAAACCTTTGATAGCAATCTAGGAATTTGGATAGTGGATGATCCATCCAATGATTATATGCCATTCACGATAGAATCCGATATTCAAAATGTATGTAACGATTATAGCGTAACATTCGCAACATTTTCCACAATGTATCTTTCAACAAAGGCGATCGGCACCGTTATTGACAGTGCTATCAGCGAAGTCAAATATGCAACCTCACAACTATCGAATGTTTCTACGACCTACTGCCCCGCCACAAAGAGATTAGATACCGCAACTAAAAACGCATGTAATACATTGACCGAGGGTATTGGGATTTTCGTCGGAATACCGAACCTACCAGATGGATTGAACTACATGAGTAATACGGTTGTAACGGCGCTTTCGAACATGGATGGACTATATAGTGACTTTAGTACAGCATACAAGGGTTTCGGATATAGTACGTGTAAAGGGCTTGCTTAGACTTCTAAATAAGGATTTTTCGCACTGATTATTATTCAACGAGTAGGTAGATGATGAAATCAGAGTGGGTTGTTATCGGCTTAATATTTGTAATTGGACTCATCTATGTTATATCGTCGAAGAGTATTGACGGATTCCAGCCTACGGCACCAAATGCTGCCATTTCTATAAAGGACGAAGTATGCCAGATATTAAGAGATCTGCATAGGTCGGTGAAAATGAAGTATGATAATTTCGACCAGACGAAACTTGAAAATAAATCTATACTTGAGACACATTTAAAAGGGATTCAAGATCAACTTGTGAAGCAGGGATGCCAGTAGAAAATGCGCGCAAACAGATTCTATCGAGTCTTTATAGGATAGTAGATGAAACCGACGGTAAAAATAATTTTATATATAGGATTATTTTTACTTTTAATTGGCGTATGCCTGTATGGATATATAAGTTATGAAGGGTTTCAATCGGGAACAGGAACTGGGACAGGATCCGCCTCTTTCTGTGATGCGAACGAGAACAAATGCGCGGCACCCTGTAAGAATAAAACGTTGGAAGAGAAAGGACCTTTGGCTGAAGAAACGGATGATGAAAAGGTCATATATGATTTATACGAATCATACAATTTACAGGGTCTACGAGAGGCAAACGAGAATACTCCAAAAACAAATGTTCAAAAATACGATATGGCAGGCGAACTAGCTGAATTTGACGTAGGTGCCCCGATCCCATGGGATTATGATAATCGACAACTAGACCCATCCGAGATTCTATGGGGCACAGTGCACAATGACGTCTCTGTAAAACTGTTTCAGAAATCGTATAATAGGGCTGTATTTGGAAGCGGGGATCCTGCAAACTTCATTGAAACGACGAATGATACAGGGCGAAATTTATATAGATCCAATATATTTCAGAGCACGGTATATGGCCCTGAGGCGCAACTTGGTATGCAAGCTGTCGAGGCTGTTCAAGATATGTATACAGAAAGGGTAATAGAATATGTCCTGGAAAGTATATTCATAAATCGTGATATGAGATTTTATGCGGATGTTGCCCAAGCATTAGAAGATTCTAGGCCTAGAATTCCATTTACGAATACACCGAACCCTTTTAAGGGACCAACAATAACATACAAACAAGCATTTGATAAAGTATATAATAATTTATCCCTTATTGATCGTATTAGACTAGTAGAAAAGAGCCTTTCAAGAACGGATAGTATTAATTTCCCTTCTGAAGTGGGTGGGGTTAGATATAGAAATGCCGATGGATCATTAACACAAGCAGGGCGTGAAGCAGTCTATCGTAGACGCGCTATAGCAACTAAAGTTGTCGATTCAATAAAAAATGGCTTTGCTAGTAGTTATAGAGCTATTAGTGCGGCAACGAGTTTCATCCGTCTTCCAGAAGCTGCCGCACCCACAGTGTTAGCATTGAAAGGATTCGGTAAGAGGGTATCAAAATCCCCTATTGGACGAGTGTTGATGCGTGTAGGAAGGGCATTGGCATACGTAGCGCCAAGATTTATTCTAAAGACGGTAGGGCCCCTCGTGTTAAAATTCATGAGGTTTGTTATGAGTTTCGTACCGAAACTTATAGTGGGGGAAACGGTTCTTTCCTCGACATGCGTATCAGCAATAGCCACCGCCACGAGTGTTACCGTTACGACCTTAGGCGCTGCTAGTCCAGCCCTTATAGCAATTACCGCTACATGCGCATTTGCTCAAACCTCATTTGCCCTCTTAATGATTTCAATTATTACATGGATCCCACAATTAATGAGTAGTCTTATAGATGAGGAATTGTCCATATGTGATCCGAAGCACCCGTGGAATTTAAAGGATGCCTTCTATAATTCGCCTGGAGGAGAGGCAGGGTGGGAAATTTTCTCAGCGATTCCCGTTGTTGGTGATATAGCATATATGATTTTCCCATATCTCTGTTGGGGAACAGGTTCGGGGGCAAATGCAACAAACCCAGGCGGGCCGCTCATAGAGGCAGTTTTGAAACAAAACGTGAAACCCCCGTATTATTACTACGATTCGACATTGTCTATTTACACAGAACCGAAACCGTTTGCAAAAGTACGTAATGCTAATTATCCGACGAGTCAGACGACAATTGTATCTGGAGTAGCGGAAGATGATCCCAAATATACGAACCATCATCTATATACGAATGAGGATGGCCATTATCCTTTCCTTGTTGATTTCGCTCATAAGAAAATGCTTGATATGATGGCCCAATATTATTATGAGACCTCGAGAGCAAATATGTATATTAATCCTGACGGAACAGGAAAGTTCGAGTACATATCGAAAATATACGGGATTATTTCTTCGTCCGAACTTTCCTGCGATATGCAGTGCGAGATAACCGAGATTACCATTGACACTCTGCACGGGACGAAACTATGCGAGAAGATCGTGGATGTTCCATATGATGCGCCGGCCTGGTATCACGATAGGAGATTTTATTTTCATATTGATACTCGTAGGGGTAGAAATCTAGATACAGCCGAAAATCGTAAATGCGCGGAATATTTGGATTACGTGCAGTCGCCCCAACGTCCCAACCAACCTAAGCCGAGTTGTTTGGATTATGACAGTGGGAGTGACGCCTCTAGATGCAGCGGAAGTGGAGGCGAGGTGAGAACTACCGCGGATTGTCAAAATACACTGGGAATAACTTCCATATATGATTCAAATGGAAATATAAATAATGATAACATTGAAACTGCGACGAGAATGTGCAATAAGATACTGCTGCATGATACGCCGTATCAGGGTACTACTCGTGCCAGCTGGTCTTCCGCAGATAGAATGGCCGATAATATGGAGAAATATTACGTCACTGGTTGCACATTTGTAGATGGGACGGCGCCAGATGCCTATGATTCGAAGAATGCGAATGCGGAGGGTATTCAAGTAGGGGATACTGTTACTGCAGTGGGGCCTATAGGCGGTACATGGTATCCGCCAATGTTTGTGCCCATGGACTCTAATGGCGGTGATGGCGACGTGCGACTTGTTGAAAGCGAGCCGCCAAATATTCCTCAATCTACCGATTGTACTGTTGTACGATCGCGAATGATGAGATACGGTACTACGAATCGTACGGATCCTGGTATAGATAGGCAGGCAGCCGCGAATTTACAGGCGCAAGTTAAATTGATTGTACGAAGTCCAAAGGAACAGCCTTGGGGTCAACCAATTTTGAGAAAGGTTGCCGATAGGCAAGATAAAAATGTGAGATTTGAAGTTGTACCTGATATGGATATAAGCCAGATCGCAAAGACTAGCTTTGTATATTGGCTTGACTGTCCGCCTGGAAATAGTAACTGTCTGGCATTTGGCAAAAATGCGAATGCGTTTTGGATGAATATGTTTGTAGGATCCGCTTTGGGATATATAGGCTCACGTGTAACCTATAAGGGTCTTCCAACAGGTGCCCTTTTTGCAGCTGGTGCACAGTACATGGGTATTCCACAAATATTAAACTGTCTGGCAGGAGATAAAGCAAACGAAGAGGGGACTTTCGTACAGAATGGGTTTGTCGTTACGTCTCATCAAAGAACGTATGTACTCAATCATGGGCCGACGATACAATTTTCACCCGGTTATAAACCAACGATTGTGCCGAGTCTTCCACCGCTACAAATGCATAATTGCGCAAACCGGTATACACTACGCAAATTTATCGATAGGTTTCGCAAAACTTACACGAATTGGGAAATCGATAAGATATATCATATCAGTCCTAGGAGAGTCACTCCAACGAATCCGGAGGCGTGCTGTGTATTTGGGGTGACCTATACACAGGGTCTCGTTGCGGGTCCTGATACACTCTTTAAAATGAAAATGAATAACGTTACACTGGAAAATGTTAAGACTTGGCAGCCAGATACTGAAATATATTCGTACGGAATACCGAAGGCGGAACCGCTAGCACTAAAATCATCAGAAGAACCCAGTATACCAACTATGTTGGTAGATGATATTCGCCCGTTGACATGTGAACGGAAAGTCAACTGCGGCGATCTTGGATTGCAACAGCACTTATTTAAGCAATTTAACGCGAGCCATCTTGGGGTTTTTATTGACTATGATATGAATAATTCGGATGTATGTTCTATTGTAGACGAAAATGGAAGCGGTAGCGGTAGCGGAAGCGGTAGCGGAAGCGGCTGCGCAGCGCTTAGTGCTCTAATGATAAAATACAACGCATATCTTGCACAAGAATCATCTGAGGAAGTCGCAGTGAAAGCGATAAAGGCTGCCTCAGATGCCACCACAGAATTTTTAAAGGCCAGTGCTTCATCACCTACATTTACTGCCACAATCGCTCTAGCAATAACTGCATGGACCGCCGCACGAACAGCAGCGCCCCTGGCAGCTACTGCGGCCACTGCGGCAAATTCTGCGAATGTCGGTGGCGCCGCAGCGGCCTCGACAGCGTGGACTACTACCATACCGTCACTGATAGAAGCTGCCTACGCAGCAATAGGAGCAGTCGGTAATGTAGCCAACGATACCACACGGACGGCAGCAAGAAATGCGGCGGCAACAGCCCTCACCGCCGCGAACGCCGCTGTTTCTGCCGCGCAGAGCGCCAGAGGCTGTTTAACCGACCCGTCATTCGTTGCATGGACGCCTGTACCATCATCGGATGGTACGAAGAAGTGCGTTTACAGAGTCACCTACGAAAAGCATTCTGATATCAACCTCGGCACGACAGGTCAAACGGATATTGTAACAAGGGGGCAGCGGCGCGTAACGATGACCCTAAAAGAGATTGCAAACCCCACGGAAGCTACGAAATGCTTATACGATCTCGACTACGACGACTATCCTGATCAAGTATGGTACAAGCCAATCCCCCTGATACATTTCGACGTTCCTCCTCCGAATCCCATTGTAAATACGAATTTCCAGAGGGGTCCCAATTGTTATGCGACGGCCGACTGTTCTGGCACAGATATCATGAATCATCTCGTAACGGCATTCAACAAGAAACATACGAATAGAAAGATCAATGCGATATATCGCAGTTTTACACCTGTCAAAGAGGGTTCTACATTAGCCAATACGCCTCCTATATGCGACTACGATGTCGAGATGATTCGATCCGACGATAATATACAGACAACACTGGCAAATCAGGAAACCGTGCGGTTTAACTTAATCCCCAGCACAACCGACGAGTGTATGTACGATCTATTGACCGACGATTCCGATAATACAAATAGCGGTCTCAGTTTGAATAGATCACAACTCGCAGGTATGTTACAAAACGTGTTTACATGGTCCCCAAATTATCTACAAAACATAAGGCAAACTCTCAATAATTATTTATTACCGGTGATTGGTCTTGACAGCGTAAATCAGATTAAAGCAGCGAGTAAAACTGCGAAGGATACTGCCACGGTGATTTTTAAGGATACTTCACTCATACAGAAACTTTCCGCATGTCCCAGCGTAATTTGCAGCGACCCGTTTATTCTACAGAAAATATTGAACCGCTACAATTTCACGAACTACCCGCCCTATCCTGGGGCCGAATATGTGGCAGAGGCCCAGTATGGAGCCCAACAGAGGAGTATCATATCATTCCGCAGATCGGGTATTGCCTCGCCGAATCGTTGCCACGTCGAACTCATTCAACGAATCGATATGTTCGACGATTTCTTGTATTCCGTGGACCCAGAGAAAAGTCGTACATGGCTCCAGCTGTACAAATTCGACATAAATGGAAATGACTGTGGATTTACGATTACTCCTCCAGACGTAGAAGAGAACAACATTAATGTTTCAAGCGACCCCTATGGAATACAGTCCGAGGCTTCGATTGTCGATCCGAATCTGGACGGAAAAACTATAACGAGCCCTTTAATCGGTTCCTCTGCGAACATGCCGACGTTCACCTACAGAAGCCCCACTGTAAACTGTATGGATCCGGCGGTTCTGGCAAAGGTACGGGGCATATACGAGGGAATTAACGTGGCCTCACCTACGGTGATTCCACGAACAACGAAGTATAATAAAATGGTTTCCGTTCTAGAGTGGTTCAATCCCGTCCCGAATGTCTGCGAATATAAAATGAATATTCAGCACAACTATTTCGACACGGATTATGGATATTACTATACGGTCCCAGCGACGACGACATTTTCAAAGAGTGATGAACCGAGTTACATTGTGGCGCAGTGGGCCCCGGATACCGACTATGATGTTGAGACCGGCATTCTAAAACGAAATACACCGACGGTCACCGAGTATTTTTACCCGGATATGGATTTTCGGGCGGACCAGAAATTCTACAGAAATACGACGTCGACGACGCCGCTGAATCTCCCGTATCTCTCTGGAGAGGGCCTATCAGGCATTGACGAGTCGAAACAGCCGAGCCGAGTCAAAACCGTTTCGTATAAGTTCTAGAATGCGGAACGGTGACAAGTATTGTAAAACCTTCTTACATAGAAGAGGGGATGCGATTCATATATATATTTGGAATTCTTCTTCTAATAGGAATAGGATTCTTGGTATATTATTATTGGGATAAGCTCTGGGATACACCAACGAAGGAGGGGTTTGATACGACAAGTCAAGTAGTATTTCAATTATTCGAGAGTCGCTGTAGTACTTCTAATACAAGTTCAGACGTTTTAGCTAGTATATCTCAAAATAATAATAATGGTGTACTTAGTTTAAACTTGAATAATCCTCCTGTCCCTCAAGGTGAGCCCAATACTATTTTTTCTACCGATAGAAGTGTTAATCCAGTACCTTTCTACCCAACAATGCCAAAGTCTACCGCTATTACTGTATGTAATTTACTTGGGGGAAGATTAGCAACATATTCTGAACTTCGTAACGCGGTTAAGAATGGTTTGGTAATTGACTCTGATAAGCCTGTTATGGTACTTGATTCAGATGTGACATATGTAAGTAGTAATACATCAGTTATTGTGAAAGAACTTACACCGGATCAAATTGGGTATGATAAATATAATATAGATCATTGTCGTGCGGGAGGATTTAATTTAAGATTATCTTTAGCTAATAGCCCGACCAAAACCCCGTACAGTAATACTTTAGAAACTAGCAAGGTATATTATGATTTGAATGGATATACTGTTTCTCCTTCTATGTGTACTATCGACAATACCAACGATGGAAAAACAGAAAAAGTTCATTCAAACAACACGGGTCGCGGTACTGCAGCAGTAATAGATGAATCAATTCATGTATACTACTATAATTTTTCCCGCCCAGACACAAGCCTTAATGAAAAATACGGCCATCCTGTATGTATCGCTCCAACCGCCCCCACAGGTGACACGGTGAATATAAAATTTCCAAGTATACCTAATAAGGGGTGGACGTACACTTCAAATACGATAGGTACGTCATATACAAAAACATATCGGGTTCGTAAAACAGGCACTACTACAGCGTATGTTGGAACATGCCCTCAGACGACAAATCCAGACGAATCAATCGCAATAGATATTGCGTCTAAATTTGTATGCGTAGCATTAAATGATAGCTGTGGAAGCGGTAATGGAACCGAAACCGGAAGCGCTATTACATATCCTGCTAGATCTTATGAAGTTCTAGATCTCGACAAAATTTATTCACAAATAGATATTGCAAAAGTGGATTTACCTAAACGCAGAGATGCTGTGCGTAGTAACGAAGAAAGTAATATTACTGAAGCTGGAGATATAACCGTAGTAGACAAGCTATGTGATTTTGGTCCTAGTACAGTAGTATCTGGCGCAACTTGCCCGTCCGAACAAGCTCGAAGAATTCGTAATGGCTACAAACTTATTAAAAATGGGTCAGTAACCAATACTGCATTCACTAGTTTGCTAAATTCATTTGATGCGTATATCAAAGTATTCATGAATTACTACACTCCACTTGGAACATTCCAGAGTTCGAATCAAGGTGGCGCAATGACCGCCCAACAATATAAAAATATCCTCTTGAAAAACATCGATGACTATTACATGGCGCTTCTTACTGCGCTTGAAGCAAATCCCATTGCTTTTCTGAGAAAAAAAACCATTAATACACTATCATTAATAAATACCTTTAAAGTATATAATTTTCCAGATCCAAAATCAATTGGGATAGAATTAAAAGGGACTTTATCCACCTCTCCTGGTTGGATATTAGATGGAGGTTACAGGAAACTAGAGTGTGTAGATGGAATGGGTACAAAGACTTATAACTCCCTACCTTCGGGAGATCATAATAACTATAATGATACGGTTACTTTACATTGGCCCGATGGTGAGTGGTGTAGAGATACACCTGATTTTCAACATATGTATAAATGGTGCGGTGGTGTTAAAGGGTTTGAGGTGTATGGAGAGGCCTGCGGATGTAGAGATGGATATGTTTACCGAGCGTGGTGGGCGGGATGTTTAAAAGAATATTGGAGATCTACCGTAGCTATTTCAGAAACCGATTATAGTATTGCGACACAGGAATTACAGAAGGAATATGATACAGGATCAAAGTCAGTCATTTACAACAAAGATCTAAACCGCACGTGGGCCTCCGTAAAAGATCCAGGCACAACGAATAACCCTGTACCACTCGTAACGAATCCCGTTAGATCCATCGCCGTAACAGGTAGTATAAATGCCGAGAACATGCGAGAAATCAACCTCTCAATTTCTATTGCGATTTGCTTTAATTTCACCGATAGTTCCACGATAGAAAGTCAAATACGCATATCATCAATGGATACATTTTTATACATGAGTGCGAATGCAACTGCAAGGAGTGAATTCGCCACTAGAATAAATACAACTACAAATACAGCAACCTTGCTAGCACAAAATGCAGATTACAATTCGATTCAATGCCCGATTCGTGTGACGGCAGATATGTTCTTTTGTATACCGTATCACACGCGAAAGGTGATTGATTTATGGGCGACCTCGAGATACAATCGCGTTAAAAATTGGGTGGCGGGAAATCTTCGAGATAGCTCTGGAGCACCATCGAACCTTACTGATTGGAGAATGGGTTCCTCTGCCAGCGGAATTCCATATTTAGGAGACTCTTCATCGACAACATCAAGCCCACAGGGCACATTTTTCGATACGGCCATCACGCAAGAGGTAAGAAATGCGCTTCTGGATAGCATGGCCAAAATGTACTATGAAAATGAAATGACAACTCTAGAGGATGGCACAACCGTCCCCGCTCAAGCCATTATTCATAAATTCGTCGACGTATTCCAGGTAGGCAAAACAATCTTCGACGTCAGATTCGAGGAGTACCGTATGCGTAGTAAGTATTTTCGAGATAAGTTGGCGCAGATTGATTCAGACTATGCGCGGTATAAGGCTATGAACCTCTCAAAGGAGGATCAACTTGAATTGGAGCGGCGATACCTAGCGGATAAAAATGACCTGTACAAGAAAGATAGCCAGAACATCTGGGGTGTTGCTCAAGAGTGCGGGACATCAACCCAATATGTCACGGTGTGGACCACCGGATATTTTAATCTTTCGCAGATCGTCATTATTAACTCGGCGGGGCAGAATGTGGCCTTGGCGGGAGGCGTATACACGCCAGCAGAGGCAGGGCTCTCATATATGCCACCAGGGTTAGGAATAAGCGTAAATCCCGAAGCAGAAATACCTTATAGAAGCCCTGATAATATCTATTTTGGATCTATATACGACGATCCACGCACAAAACCCTATTACGATTATTCAACGGGAGATCAACTTGCCGATACTGCATCTGTGTCATTGCAAGCGGCAGATGCCTCTGATGATTTAAGATTATCAAAGGCCAGAATGACGAATCTAAGGGCGATGAAGAGTTACAAAGAGTCGTTATTGACGGATGGTACCTATAAACCGCGTTGGGAGCCGACTACCTATAAAACCGTGGATCCTGCTACCCTCCATCTAGGAACGTCATTCTCCGCAGTGACTGATGTAAAAGAACTTATTATCGATCTTGGGAGCGTATATAGTATTTCAACAGTAAAACTTATTTTACCGAAGAATGCCCCTATCGCAAACAACACCGGTGTATACACGGTTTCTCTAAAGGTTGTGGGTCCTGGGGGCCGTATTACGAATACGCCTATAGGTCCGCTTCCCTCTACAGCGGAAACAATCGCGGGGAATAGTTTCAATTACACGTTTGCGGGTGATGGGGCAGATGCCAATACATGCCCCGCGCTCGTGTATGACCGCTTTAAGCTAGCGAGATTTTATACGACGTATACGCCGGTGACGGCGAGCGGATCAAGTCCTACGGGCCCCTGGACCGTTACAGGCTATTCTACAACAGATTTGAGTGGTGCGACCACGGCGCTCACATTTGACTCAAAATACAACGGTGGAATACATATTGATACAACTATAAACGGGGGAAATTTAGAGCCGCAATATTTACCAAAGGTTGATTACAGTTTGAATAGTGCTGGAAGCCAAGGAATCCCCGTACTCGACTGCTCGAACCCTACGCAAATCGCAAAAATATTCAATGACTACAATATTCTTGTGAACTCATCAAGTTTTAGAGATGACACAAATAAGATTATAGTAAATGAGCCAGGGCAAGATTTCACAGCCGTTGTTGTGAACAAGTATACGCAGGTCTCGAGTGATGCATGTGCGTATTTATGGACGGACAAGGCTGTTGATACAACGACGTCAGAGGCGACAACAAGAAATCGCTTTGGACTCTTTAAATACCCTTTTGATACACAAAACTGGAATGCGTATGAAAGAGTAATGGATGTGAGTGGGACGAGTATTACAAGTGTTCCAGCGAATACGAGTGGATTTACTCAACTGTACGCGCCAGGCACAACACAAATGGGCATTAGTATTCCTGAAATGTATATGAAATCAGTTACATTAGATTTCGCGGGAGGATTTTGCCCGGCTCTACCGTGCTCTGATCCACAAGTTATGGGAAGCATTTTAAATACATATAACGCAAATCTCTCAAAATATACTCGTGGTAGTGGCCGCAGTGGCAGCAGTGGCAGCAGTAACCAAGCAATCTCCAAAATACACAAAGCGATCACGCCGAATTCGAGTCAATGTGAATACCTCGTTGAAACAGTGAATGGAGGAAGCAGCTTGAGTAAGGTGCGATTCAATGTGAAAGTATACGCGCCAGGTAAGTTGGATAGTGGTGCAGGAGCCAATAGTACATGTCTATGGATCGGCACATCGGTCGCATGGGGAGAGCTTGCCGCGCCCCACTTAGTAGATTCCACTCCAAATCTCACGCGATTCTATAACTATGCGCTCGATATCATGCGGCCTTTCGCAACGAATGTCACGTCGGTTGTTTCTCAACTATCTGGTCTAGGTAGCGCGCAATTAGACGGATCTGGCTCGGGAATTGTAAACGCCCTTTTGAATTATCGTACGAATACTGCCGCGGCGGCAGGAGATATTCGATATTTTGATGATACCGATGAATTCGGTAATTTGTGTGCCCCGCCTTTAATATCCGGTTTATATGATTCCAGCAACTATCCTAGATGTAGAAGCCCCGCAATCCTGAATAGTCTGTATTCCTACTATGCGTACAACAACCCTCTAGGAATATCGGGAATTTCACGTATTGCCAATATGGTTCGCGCAGGAATGACGGACGACGGGCGTTGCGATTATACATTTACGAGAGCCGACTATACGTATGGAAATCTTAATTCGACTGACTATACATCAGGTCTTCGCTGTAATGTTGAGCGCATACCGTTTTCATGTAACTATAGAGTGAAAGACTGTACTTCTATAACACCTACACCGAGTATAACAGATGTCGAGGCGATTCCGTCGAAATTTGTTCAGCCTATGTATATTTCTGGAAGTGGCTCTGGCTCTGGCTCTGGCTCTGGCTCTGGATCTGGCTCTGGATCTGGCCCGCCCCCCATTACAGCCGCAGGACTTCTCGCGACTGTAAATCAAAGTCTGACCCAGCCAGTCTCATCAGGCCTCCTAAAATCGATCGACAAAGTTGACTGCACGTCCCAATACGCGAAAAAATCACTCAATTCCAATAGCGCGCTAACAAACATCACTTTCACAAAATGCTCGACCGGCCAAGATTTTTTCAAGAGTGAAGGAAGTCTACTGTATTGGACGGGAGCGATTCCAACCGGTCTAACTGTCGCGACAAATGTTACGATCGATGCAGCCCGTCCCCTATTACCTTACACCCTTGTTAACAGTACACCTATAGGGTCCAATACAGGTATTTACGAATACCGGATTACTACGGAAGATACTCTCCCATTCGGCGACACATTCATTCGCGCAGGATTCTACAAGGAATCCGATGGCTCGACACAACTCATGTCGCTTTCCAAAGCAGATCCGAGCACATCTCCCAACGCCTTCTTCAGTTCTTCACAGGATATACCGGCCCTGGCAAATACCTTCCTAACTTACTGGAATAAATCGTCAAAATCTAACATAATAGGGAAAGTTACAGGCTACTACATGAACACTTCGACCGATTCAATCGTCTTTCAGGCGACCTCGGCTACGTTTGGACCACTGGGAGATTATGACGTACAATATTACTACGAACATGCATATTACACGGTGACATTCCGCAAGAGGTTTATAGGCGGATCGACTTTTATGTATGCCGTGAGCCCGAAACCCGACGATCCTATTGTTCAGACTATGGCACAAGGAGCAACCCTGGTATCCTTTGCCACTGTCATTTCGAACGCTGGTTCTAGTACTAAGATCGTTCAGAGCCCAAGCCAAATTACGGCCCGTGGCTACTTCCGATCCTTTAAATTCACGGTTACGAAAGTCGACACGAGCGATAAGCCCTCCAGAACACGCGCAGAAATCGCTCGCATCTACTTCTATTCATCCTCTTCTGGTTCATCCGGATCTACAACACTCTCTCAAATCAACATTGCAAATACGAAGGTGTCACTCGACGGTATTCTCGCGAGTTATCAACTATCTTCAAAGCCAGGTGCGGTATGTAACGCCGGATATACAGCGACACCGAATCTCCAGTATCCGACGATAACAGATTGTGTGCCGACGCCAACTGCCACAAATCAGTACCCCGCCACCCAAGATATGCCCTGTGGAATCGGCTATTTTCTCAACGGAACGACCTGCGTGACGTCTGGCTATTTCCAAGATGTCTTGAACTCGAGTCTGATCACCACAAACAAATACGTTCCTCGCCTACGTATGGACGTCAATCAAGCCGTAACGATCGATTTCAATATTATAAGTCAGACCAATATGTACTCATTCGTGCTCGGCTCCAAATCGAATCGGCCCCTACAATGGACTCTACAGGGTTCCGTAAATAATATAGATTGGATCCCCCTGTACACACAGAATACGGACTTCCCGTATCCCGCGACAGGTTTCCTATCGTTCTACAATCCTGGCTATTTCTCATTTTCATCCGGATCTAGCGGTGGATCGAACGCCGGTTCCGCCAGACAGGCCGCCCAATACTCGCAAATGAGTGAAGAGGTCGTGGAAGGATTCAAGGGACCCGATACGACGAGACGGCGTCTCCGAAACATTCGGTGGAAGGTTCTGGAGACGCAGAAGCCGACCGCCCCATACGTCCATGCCGCCGCCCTCCAATTCCACACAAAGGCCGGCGTCGTCCCCGCCTCGTGCATGCGCATTTCGAATCCTCACGGGACAAGGCGTGTCCCTGCGGACAGCATCGACAAACTCCTTACAGGTTCTGGGCGCTGGGTCGATTATAATAAGTCGGAAGTCCTGATCACGTTCGATCTCACAAAACTTCCTGGCGATCCTATATACGGATTTCAATTTGCAGTCCCCGCTGGAATTCCGAATTCACTCGAGTACTTCCCTGCCCGCTGGCTACTAGAGGGCTCCTACGATGGGCGTACGTGGGTTCCCATTCACGAACGTTCAGAGAGAGCGCGAATTATGGGAGACGCATCTCCCATATATAAATTTAGCCAAACCATATAGGGAGATGAAGACGTGGAAAATAGGTCTTTATCTTATATGTTTAATTCTAATCGGAATCTGGTTCCTTCTCCCTTCACCAGAGGGATTCCAATTGACTACATTTAACGTAAAATATCCGTCGAAGGAACTCTTTTTGGTCGCGCCGAACGTTAGAAACCCTGTAAATATTTACCAAGACGGGTACAACACTTCAACGACTCCGGATATGAACGCGCTCTATACAGGCGCCTATACAAAGGCTGATGCACAAGCCAAATGCGAAAGTTTAGGGGCGCAACTTGCGACGTTGGGGCAATTACAAATTGCGAGTCGGTTGGGTGCGGACTGGTGTCTGGCAGGATGGGTCACAGACGATACAAACATGTACGCACCAATTCAACCGATTTGCCCGCCGCTAAATAAATCAACCGGTTCCTATCCTGACTGCAAAAGTATATGTCCTAGTACAGTGCAGAACACTGAGGGTGTTAATAGCAGTGGCAGTAGCAATAGCAGTGGCAGAGTTAAACCGCCGGCCCTACGGAAATTTACGAGGCCACCTGAACGTGCCTATCCGATTTGCTGGGGTATGAAACCGCCAGCCCCTGCAGTAGACGTCCAGTATTTCAGCAAGATCAATTACTCCATGATAGGTTCCGAACTTATGAATTTAGTTATGAACGGCCCCTCAACTGGGTTGTTCCCCGTAACTTTCACGGCTGATCAGGCGAGTTATGCCCTAGAAAAGACAAATTATGACGGCGCTTTAGCAAGACAGTATTTAATAGACAATATTGGTTCCGTGAATAATAAGATTTATCAGACGGATCCGAATTACAGCGAAGATGGCTCGAATCTGGGTCTTGGCGCCTGCACGATTCTCAGCAACACTCGTACGAAATTTCACGGACAATTCGAAGATCTGCGGGCAGTTTTTCGAGATGTCAGCGGCGCCGTAATTTCCATGCTCGGTGCGAAAAATGAGAACGCCAGCTTCGCAGCGAAATTGCAGAATATTTGCTCGAAGGAAACCCCCGAAAGTAGCCCGGCCTGTGCGAAGTTGGGTACACTCGACTACGACCTTCTATACAGTATAAAAGGGTCCGGTGTAAATATGCTAAATTTGACGGGGGCAGAGGAAGGCAGTAGCAATAAGTGGACCGTACTTGACACGTCCACGAGTCGTTTGGCGGCCCTAGAGGCTCTGAATACGTTTAGATTCCAGAGAGAGGGGGAATTATGTAGAGCCTACGATAGGATATACAGCCTCGAGACCTATATTGGATGTTCAATGACGGATGGCACAGGTCCTATTGCAGAATGCGCCTATAAGGACCTGGGCTCAGGCATAGGTTCCACGCAAGTCATGAAAGATCTCGATGTGAATTCGGAGGAATTCCTGAAATTGCGCCTAAAGGAAATTGCCCCCTATTTCACGAGTCCGAATTACAGGGAACTCGCGGCCGGTATTATTAATCAACTATCGTTGACAATCCGTTTACCGAGTCTGAATGATTTCGACAGTTCAAATCAGAATTGGAAAGCCGTAAAAGACCGTATCGATTCGATACAGTCTTATTTCCGCGTGGCAAACTCTTAATAAAAATATCTCGGAGCCAAATAATGAGGCGCGATATTTTGGCAGGGTGTTTAGGACTCATTTTCACGGCACTTATTGTGTATTCGAAACGGAATCCGGTACCTTATAAACCTGTTGAGTACAGTCCGTTACTGCAGAAGCCGGACTTTCCAGCAACAACGCAGAAGATTACCATACATCCGGCTTCTGATAAGATTCACTCGGATCCGCAGAAACCGAAAGGGAATACCTACAAGGTGCCTTTGCCTGCTGACGAGAAGACGGAACTCGACGATCTTATGCGCCTCCCCTTAGAGGGCGGCGAGTTCCTGTACGATCCCTCGGAGGGCGACGACGTGCCACCGAAGACGGTTTTCATAAAGTATGTTCGATTCCAGTGCACGAAACTCCGTAATAGTGACAAAATTGTACTAGGAGGCGTGCGATTCTTCTATGGCACGACTCCTATACCATTTAGTAAGATGCAGATATGGAATCCGCACACGGGCGAATCCAGCAAGTATACAGGAGACGCGTGGACAGATTCGGACCAACTATCCGTCATATTCTGTTTCGCCGAACCCCTGGAGATGAACGGCTATGAACTAAGGAGTTCGTCAGAGTCGGCGGACCACGATCCGACCCAATGGAAAATGGAGGGATCTATGAATGGGAGTTTCTGGACGATGCTGGACGATCGCACATGGTCCGCCACAGCGTTTCCTTTAGAGCGCAATACAATCATGAGTTATATCATGAAAGACTTCGTTTAGGAGTGACCAATGACACGATACAATCTATTTTTTGAATGGATCGTATCGGTTCACGTTACAATACCGCATGTATTTTCTACAGGTGTTTTAGATGTCATCAGAGGTGCCAATAATGGAGAGTGTTAAAAAGAAAGGGAATAAAGTAATGCCGAACTCCGTTGAAGAGGCTATTGAGCAAATAAACGCACATTCGGCGACCAATATACGCAGCATAAAGAATAATGCGGGTACGGAGACGTATATTAAACTGCGAAATCTCATAAATGTTCTCGATGAAATGTTGGAAATGCTCGATGACACATATCCCGGTTACAAGAAGCTTCTGGAACACCGCGATACACTTGATATATTGGAGAAGGCGTACTTGCGGGATGAGAAATCGTTATTTTACAATCAGCGGGAGGAGAGTAAGGAGACGGATCCTATAAAACTTTTGATGATGCTCCTTCTTCCAGAGAAGGTCTCGGAACGGGCGAAATATTTCTTTCCAGATTCGGAGGAGGCACAGGAAGAATATAAACGCTCGACGCGCTCTATCATACGGAAAATTCTGCATAGGGCGAAACTGTCAGAGGGGGGGCGGATTAAGGTGGAGGATATTATTTTGGAGGGCGTCAGAAATGGGGGCTCCGAAAATACGATTCTGGAAAATGTGGAGAAGACTGGATACAGGACTCTTTCGAACGACGCTGGGCGATATTTTGAGGTGTTGAAGTGGAAGCCGCTATTGAAGCGTTCTGCGACACTGAGGCGTGCGGAATCTTTGGGGGTGAAACGGGGGCGCAGCCAACGGGGCGGACAAATACCGGTACTGCAAAAAATATCAAGTTGGCTGCGGAGTAATCTGGTAGGTTCAAAAGCGACTACTTTGACGGCTCAAGTTGGTGCGACGGGTCTAGCAGGGGCAGAAGGAATACAGGGAATACAAGGAATACAGGGAGTCACAGGAGCCACAGGAGCTACGGGACCGATCGGAACGGGGCCAACGGGGAATACGGGTGCAACCGGTCGTAAAGGAGACTCAGGAATCACAGGAGCTACGGGGCCGATTGGTACGGGGCCAACAGGAAATACAGGTGGTAAAGGAGATTCAGGGCCTACTGGTTATACCGGACCGATTGGTACAGGGCCCACTGGTCCTACAGGGAACACGGGTCGTACAGGAGATTCAGGGCCGACAGGTAACACCGGCCCTACCGGTAACACCGGTCCTACTGGTGTTACCGGTAATACGGGACAATTTGCGTACTCCACGTTTACTTGGGATTCCGCTAGTACAAATATGACTATTATCGACGGTAATAATATTGTAGGTAAGCCGACAAATCCCATTAATACGGCTCTAACTACACAGGCATTCACGTACCCTTTTACGCTCTCGTATAAACTGAAGGGCAGCGCCAGTTTCCCTGCAGGATCTGCGGTGAAAATCGGTCTGACCGATCGCGCCAGTATGACAAGCTCTCCTACGACTGTTTTTGCAATATCCCATAGTACTACTACATCATATGTTACACAGATACCAGGTAATGCAGTGGAGGTCCCGCATGCGATTTCTACACCGTTGACGCCGAACTCAAACGTCCTATTTGAAACGGATAGAGACGGGGTTGTCACGATTTTTATAGATAATGTCCTGGTGGCAACTCTGGCAAACAGAGTGTACCCCTTGAAGGCATTCATTTCGACAGTAGGACTCAGCGACTCTAATATATTTGAAGTAGTATTCGCAAGGGGGTCTTCTGGACCTACTGGTGATACGGGTAATACGGGATCAACAGGAGATTCGGGGCCTACGGGCCCGACAGGAAACACCGGGCCGACAGGAGACTCAGGCCCTACAGGAAATACGGGTAACACAGGGAACACGGGTCCTACAGGCAATACGGGTCCTACCGGCGATACGGGTCCCACAGGGAACACGGGTCCTACAGGCAATACGGGTCCTACCGGCGATACGGGTCCCACAGGGAACACGGGCCCTACAGGAAATACGGGACAATTCGCGTACTCATCATTTACATGGGATCCTGAAAATACAACGAATATGAGAATTATAGACGGAAATCACATTACAGGCGTGGAGATGTTAAAGCAAACGAAGGCAGTAACAACACAGGCGTACACATCTCCATTTTCGCTCTCTTATAAACTCAGTGGAAGCTTTGGTCCCTTTACGAGTCTCGTAGTTGGTCTTATATCTGACCCAACGAGCGATAGCACCGGTTTCGTAATAGGACACATAAATGGTGTTACTTCGGCGATAAATAAGATAAATGGAGTGGCTGTTGGTAACGTATCAACCCCGCCCACACTGACTCCGAACTCAACGATTAGCTTTGAAACGGATGTGACGGGTGCGATCACAATATTCGTCGATGAGACACTGGTAGGTACCGTACAGAATACAGTGTACCCGTTGCGTGCGGCAATTTTCGGATCAGGTCTTGATACTGTTGTATTTGAGGTGATATTTTCGAAGGGATCTTCGGGTCCTACGGGCAATACGGGTCCTACAGGAAATACGGGCCCAACGGGTAACACGGGTCCAACAGGCGATACGGGTTTCACAGGGAATACGGGTCCTACAGGGAACACAGGCAATACAGGTAACACGGGTAACACAGGTCCCACAGGGAATACGGGGCCTACAGGTAATACAGGTAATACGGGTCCTACCGGCGATACGGGTTTTACAGGGAATACGGGACCAACGGGCAATACGGGTAACACAGGTCCTACAGGCGATACAGGTTTTACAGGGAACACCGGTCCTACAGGGAACACGGGTAATACGGGTAATACGGGTCCTACAGGAAATACGGGACCGACGGGCAATACAGGTCCCACAGGCAATACGGGTCCCACAGGCGATACAGGTTTTACAGGGAACACCGGTCCTACAGGGAACACGGGTAATACGGGTCCTACAGGGAATACAGGGCCAACAGGAAACACCGGTCCCACAGGGAACACAGGTAATACGGGTCCCACTGGCAATACAGGCCCTACAGGCAATACGGGACCGACAGGTAACACGGGCCCTACAGGAAATACTGGTAATACGGGACAATTCGCATACTCATCCTTTACATGGGATCCTAACAATATGGCGAATATGAGAATTATAGATGGAAATCACATTACAGGCGTGGAACCAATAAGGCTAACAAGGGCAGTAACAACACAGGCGTACACATCCCCGTTTTCGCTCTCATATACACTCAGTGGAAGCTTTAGTGCATCTACTAATATGGTGATTGGTCTTACGGCGAACCCAACAAACTATGAGACTCGGTTTACAATAGCACATGAAAACGGTGTTACTTCCGCGGTAAATGTGATAAATGGAACGACTCTTGGGAACATGTCTACACCACCCACACTGACTGCAAACTCAACGATTAGCTTTGAAACGGATGTGACGGGTGCGATAACAGTATTCATCAATGGGACATTGGTAGGCACCGTACAGAATACAGTGTACCCTTTGTACGCGATGATTTTCGGAAATAATCTTGATACGGTTGTATTTGAGGTGATATTTTCTAAGGGATCTTCGGGGCCTACAGGTAACACGGGCCCAACGGGAAATACTGGTAATACGGGTAACACGGGCAACACGGGTCCTACAGGAAACACAGGGAACACGGGTCCAACGGGAAATACAGGTAATACAGGAAACACTGGCCCTACAGGTTTCACGGGAAACACGGGTCCAACGGGAAATACAGGTAACACTGGTAATACAGGTCCCACAGGGAACACCGGCCCTACAGGTAACACAGGAAACACAGGTAATACGGGTAATACTGGTAATACCGGCCCTACAGGAAACACTGGTCCAACGGGAAATACTGGTAATACTGGTCCCACAGGCAATACAGGTTTCACAGGAAACACGGGCCCTACAGGAAACACAGGAAATACGGGTAATACTGGTAATACCGGCCCTACAGGTTTCACAGGTAACACGGGTCCAACGGGAAATACCGGTCCCACGGGCAATACAGGTTTCACAGGAAACACAGGTCCTACAGGTAATACAGGTAATACCGGTCCCACGGGCAATACAGGTTTCACAGGAAACACAGGTCCTACAGGAAACACAGGAAATACTGGTAATACTGGTAATACAGGTAACACAGGTCCCACAGGAAATACAGGCAACACGGGTCCCACAGGTAATACTGGTAATACCGGCCCTACAGGTTTCACAGGTAACACTGGCCCAACGGGAAATACAGGAAATACAGGCAATACAGGCCCCACAGGTAACACAGGCCCTACAGGAAATACAGGCAACACGGGCCCTACAGGGAATACAGGGAATACGGGCCCCACAGGTAACACAGGAAACACAGGCCCAACGGGAAATACAGGGAATACGGGTCCTACAGGGAATACGGGCCCTACAGGTTGGACGGGTAACACAGGCCCTACAGGAAATACAGGGAATACGGGTCCTACAGGCTTCACAGGTAACACAGGCCCAACGGGAAATACTGGTAATACTGGTCCTACAGGGAATACGGGCCCTACAGGTTGGACGGGTAACACAGGCCCTACAGGAAATACTGGTAATACGGGTCCTACAGGCTTCACAGGAAACACAGGTCCTACAGGAAATACAGGAAATACAGGTAATACAGGTCCTACAGGAAACACAGGTCCTACAGGTTGGACGGGTAATACGGGTAATACCGGCCCCACAGGCAACACGGGTCCTACAGGAAACACAGGTCCTACAGGCTTTACAGGAAATACCGGTCCCACAGGCAATACGGGTCCTACAGGCTTTACAGGTAATACGGGCCCTACAGGCTTTACAGGTAATACAGGTAACACGGGCCCTACTGGTAATACAGGTCCTACAGGCTGGACGGGTAACACAGGCCCTACAGGGAATACGGGTAATACGGGTCCTACAGGTAATACAGGTCCTACAGGCTTCACAGGAAATACCGGTCCCACAGGCAACACGGGTCCTACAGGTTTCACAGGGAATACGGGCCCTACAGGCTTTACAGGTAATACAGGTAACACGGGCCCTACTGGTAATACAGGTCCTACAGGCTTCACAGGGAACACAGGCCCTACAGGGAATACGGGTAACACGGGCCCTACGGGCAATACTGGCCCTACAGGCTTCACAGGAAATACCGGTCCCACAGGCAACACGGGTCCTACAGGTTTCACAGGGAATACGGGGCCTACAGGCTTCACAGGAAATACCGGTCCCACAGGTAACACGGGTCCTACAGGTTTCACAGGGAATACGGGCCCTACAGGCTTTACAGGCAACACGGGTCCTACAGGTTTCACAGGGAATACGGGCCCTACAGGTTTCACAGGGAACACAGGCCCCACAGGCAACACGGGTCCTACAGGTTTTACAGGGAATACGGGCCCTACAGGCTTTACAGGGAGTACTGGCACTACGGGAAATACGGGCCCTACAGGTTTCACAGGTAACACGGGGCCAACAGGATCAACTGGATATGCCGGTCCAGGAACGTTCACATGGGATGCTAACTCAAGTAAAAATATAATAACAGGCGGAGTGATGACCCCTTTGGATGGAATCCTTGTGCAGTCTGCAAACACGACGGCGCTAACATCTCCCGCAGCACCAGTGACAAGTACAACTAACGCGATTTCCACTCCTATATCTGGCTACTCCACCCTACCGTTCGCATTTACAAACGAAGGCTACAGTGACCCATTCTCTATAACATTCCGAATCGATAGCACAGGAGCTCCTGTAGGCGCGTTAAATATGTATTTAGGTCTGAGTCAAAAAACAACAACGATGTATTCTGCAAATTCCACGAACGCGCTCCCTGCAAATTCATTATATGGTCTAAGTGCCCAAATGGCCACTCCATCATTGCTAACATCACCAACGGGAGTCTGGTTAAATGATTTTGTACCGTCATTCGATTACATGTTTTCGATCGGTCGAGCGCAAAATGGCTGGAATGTGACATCCATGATTGAAAACGGAGGAACGTATGCTGCCACTCCCACGAACTACAAAGAGACTATCTTTACAACCGATACAGGAATACCCTTCATTTCTCCATTATATATCGGTGGATCCAGCACACTCACGTATTTAAACATAACATACACTGGATCCGCGATTGTGTATAGTGTAAATAACGTAAAGTGGCGCAGTGTTCCTGCACAAATTACTGCGCCCCTCTATGGCGCGATCATGCTGGGAATTCTCCCATCATCCGTGAAAGTCTATCTAACAAGTTTCGTGCGTGTAGGTCAGCAATCTACCGGTCCTGTTGGAATAACGGGCCCATCCATCATTTCCATACGACCCATTAGTAGTCCCACTTACAATTCCTCTGCGAATCTGTCCGTCAATGGAAATACTGTAGTATACCGCGCAGGTACGAATGTACCCGCGAGTGATCAAGATTCAGGCGGCGAGTGGGCATTTATAACCACGCCGATCACTTCCGCCTCTACGGTAAATTTCACAATAAACTTTCCTGCAGGATTTACGAGCAGTACCTACAAACATATTGAGGTGGGTCTGCGTAGAATTCGTAATACGACTGGTGGAGTTGGAGGAAGTCCAGGATCCGATATTACCCAAGAAGTCCCTACAATGGGTACACCAGACTACACTGACACGAATATTGACTACTCCATATACATTGTGAATAGTAATTTCATGTTGCGCGCGGCGCCGCTTGCGACAACTACTAGCACAGTCTTACCTCCATCTACGATCTTCAATAATACGGCGAGTCCGTACTACGGTCGTCTATCCGTGCTCCCCATGGGCTCGACCGGCTCCGCCACTTACACAATTGCGAATGCACCTGAAATGTCGACAGGTGTGAATCTTATAGGAACCGTTACATCTGTGAACAATACGGCCTGGTATTCTTCCACTACCGCTCCCGCAAATACCAGTGTGAACGTATCGATTGTTTTCTCAGGAAACACCATTTCATATTTCATAAATGGCGTGCAAATAATGACACGTATGGGTGCCTCAGTGCCGTTCTTATCGTCGAGTGCGCCCTATTATCCCGCCGTACGAATGCTGTTCACGGAGCCCGGTGACGCAGTAACAATGAGTCTAGCACCTGCGCAAGGTCCCACGGGCACATTTACAGCGACGAACCTCTCTCTTGTTTCCAAGGCTCCGATAAATGTTCTGAGTTTGAACAATGCGAACACGGTGTCTGTAATAAAGCCTGGAACGGTGAATTTGAACGGGGTCGATTTGCCCTACGTTTTTTCGAATAACCCTCTTACGGGACCGTTTGTTCTTAATTTCATGTTTAATACTGACACAGGGGCTTCTACAGATGGCGCAGCAGATGGACAGGCTGCTTCAGGAGCATCGTCTGCGATTGAATTCGCGGTAGGTCTTGTGAGTAGTATTGCAGCGCGCAACGCATTCGACGCGAATACGAATCCGATGTTATACGGAATGATGGTAAATACATCGACGGTTGGAACTCCCGCTAGCGTCTATTGGAAAGGGAATGGCGCGGGACCATTTTTGACGACAAATCCGGTGATTAATGCGGTAACACCGTCGCCTGTGAATAACGCGCAAATGTTAAGCACGGCCACACAGACGATACCATTCGGTGGAAATCAGTCCCTGCAAATAAAATATGATGGGACGAACCTCTCTTTTTACGTAAATGGGGTGCTTATCTCGCCGGCGACGACGACCGCGGGACAGAACTATACGTTCACGCCGGCGACCAGGGGTCCTTATTACCTCGTTATGAGTTTCGCGAACGGCGATCAGTATTCGACGATTCCTTTGGGTCAGAGGGGCCCTCCCACGAATTTCAACTTACAAGTAACGCTGAGTGAAATCTTTGGAGGTACGAATATTCTTGGAACGACGCTCACACATTTACAGACGTTCACTCCTATAGCGGGTGGGGCGCAATCGAGTGCACCATCAGCAGTAAACACCCCCATTTTACTATATACAAAGGATGCCGCAAACTCCTCCGCGGCGACTCCAGAGATAGTCTACGCTGCTGGAGTATTCACGTATAATGCAAATGACAGTGCTAGTAGGACCATGGTAAATCTCACGCCAAGTTTAACGAGCACGGTTGGTAATTCGGGATTCTTTTTACGATATGTTGTATTTACTGGGCTACCAAGTGCGACAGCAAAAATTACTGGTCCATGGATACAGGCTACAGGAGTAACGAATGCTTGGTCATTAAATTCGAAATTTTCTTTTATACTCAACAACGGAGACTCTTTCATATTACAGGGGTACGGAAACTCCCTTTCAGCAACGACCGTTTTTGGAGGCAGTCTCATCGTCGAGAAACTCCCTGTGGCACAAGGAGGCCGTAGACGAGTCCCTGTTTCTCCTATTCGCAAATTGCCGAAATATAACTCCTTAAAGCTACGCAAGTCAGGAAAGTCGAAAGTGTATACGAAGAAAGGTACTAAGCGATAGGCGATAAGCGATAGGCGTTAAGCGATAGGCGTTAAGCGATAGGCGTCAAGCGTTAAGTGCCTGCCCGATATTTTCTATGGATAATTCAGATGTCCAGTACTAATTCAGTGGAGGAGACTGCAAAAAAGAAAGAGATTGATGCCACATTGGAGCAAATTAACTCCAAGGCGACATCAAAGATACGAAGACTCAAAAACGATCCGTCTTCAAAGGCGTATGTCAAAATGCGTGACCTATCATCAACTCTAAATGAATTACTGGAAATTGTCGATGAATCGTATCCCGGCTATACGAAACTGAAATCCCTACACGAGACGCTGAGCACGATGGAAAGTACGAATGTAAAGGACGAGAGCGCCCTGTTTTACAATCAACGGAAAAAGGGAACCGAGACAGAGCCTGTAGAGGTGCTTGTATTGCTTCTTCTTCCTACGAATATCAGTGAAAGAGCGACGTATATGTTTCCAGATTCCGCCGAGGCGCAGGGAGAATACAAGGGATCGATACGTTCGATGGTACAGAGAATCCTCGCGAATTCATCGGCATCAGCGAAGCATAAGCGTGCTGCAGAAGATATTATAACAGGCAAGGTCGCGAACATAGATCCCGGTAGAATTAAGGAAGTGGCTGCGACGATTACCGCTGAGGTGGAGAAGACTGGCTATGCCGATTTCGTCACCGATATCAAAGAGTACTTTAAGAATCTCAAACGGGGATCCTTGCCAAAGAAACCGCGCCAGATGTCTCTGGAAATTAAGAGAGAGTCGACGAAACAGAGTGGTGGACAATTTTTCGGCGGTATAGCTGCATACGTGAAATCATTGTTATCAGGAAGGTCTGCCGCTCCCGCGGAGACGCCCGCTCCTGTTGTGCCCGCCGCGCCCATCGGCAAGGTCGTCGCGCCCGCAGCACCGGTCGGTCCTGCAATTATCACGGAAGAACAGCTCAGAGCCGCCATCACAGCAACTGGCGCAACGGGATCAGAATTCCTGAGTGCGCTACTAAAGTCACCGGGAGCAAAAGAGTATATTGCAAAGGCAGTTTCAGATGCCGCTATTTCATCTACCGGATATACTGGGCTTGAGCCGACCATTCAACAGATCGTCACGAGTTTACATTTATCGGGGCCGCCTGGCCCACAAGGTATACCAGGTATACAGGGTATCGTAGGCCCGCAAGGAACAGGTGATACTGGCAATACGGGGCAGACCGGCGATACAGGCGCAACGGGTTACACGGGACCAATTGGAACAGGTCCCATGGGTCCCACAGGTCTAGAAGGCAGAGTTGGCGATTCTGGACCTGTCGGTGACACGGGACCGCTTGGAACAGGTCCCATGGGCCCCACAGGTCTACAAGGCAGAGTTGGTGATTCTGGGCCTATAGGTGAGACGGGACCGCTTGGAACAGGCCCCACTGGTCCCATAGGTTTACAGGGCAGGGTTGGTGATTCTGGTCCGATTGGCGATACTGGATTAATGGGTCCTCAGGGAATCATAGGAAATACGGGCGCGACAGGAAGCACCGGTCAATTTGCGTATTCTTCGTTCTCATGGGACAAGACAGAAACGAATTTCAATATTATCGACGGAAACAATATTGCGAGTAATGATACCCCCACGATGAACCAGGGAATCACCACCCAGGCATTCGGATTCCCGTTCACGGTTTCGTTTGTACTGAAGGGTAATGGCGAACCGTTTAATCCCACAAGTAACGTGACACTGGGTCTTACGAACTCCTCTCTTGCGAAAATGCAGTCTAACGACCCTAGTACATCCATGTTTGTCATTCAGACTACAGGTGGTGCTACTCCGGAAGTTGTTACGACATATGGGAGTCTAATAGCAGGCTCTGAACCGGTTCTGGAGTCGTCATTGGTACCCTTAAAGACGAACTCGAAGGTAATGATTGATACAGACGCTGTCGGCAATGTCTCGTACTATATTGATGGAGTCAATATTGGATCCGTTTCTGTATCGACCTTGGCACGAGATATGTCAAAGGTATTCCCTCTAAGAGCTATAATTATGATGACGAATGTGGGGAGTTCTATCCCGATTGAAATGACGTTCGCAAAGGCGTCGGCGGGCCCTATAGGTTTCACGGGCAATAAAGGCGACTCTGGGCCAACCGGTAATACGGGTCCGACAGGCGATACGGGTTTTACAGGTGACATAGGGCCCACGGGATACACTGGTAATACGGGCAATACAGGCGATACAGGCCCTACAGGAGAGACGGGGCGTATAGGCGACTCTGGCCCGACAGGAAATACGGGCCCGACAGGCGACACGGGTTTCACAGGTGACATAGGACCTACGGGATATACTGGTAATACTGGCAATACAGGTCCGACAGGCGACACGGGTTTCACAGGTGACACGGGGCCTACGGGATATACTGGTAATACTGGTAATACAGGGCCGACAGGTGATACGGGTTTCACAGGAAATACCGGCCCTACTGGGAACACTGGCAATACGGGGCCTACAGGCGATACGGGTTTCACAGGTAATACCGGTCCTACTGGCAATACAGGCGATACAGGACCGACAGGCGACACGGGAAATACGGGTCCTACAGGGGACACGGGCCCTACGGGCAATACGGGTAATACGGGTCCTACGGGCAACACGGGCGATA
>Ga0214919_10002327_pt1 | contig 29998 bp, 24 predicted proteins | sample LL1503_MetaG_FD_177994 | JGI IMG/M metagenome (GOLD analysis project Ga0214919, IMG submission 177994) | Freshwater microbial communities from Lake Lanier, Atlanta, Georgia, United States - LL-1503 | ecosystem: Environmental > Aquatic > Freshwater > Lake | place: USA: Georgia | collected... | reverse complement strand
ATAATCGTGTGGCATATACTTTTATCCCGATGTCTGGGAAGATGGAATTTAACCATCAATATAATATAGCTTGTCTTTATCTTTCTTTTAATCTGATAAAGAAGTTTCAGGTCGCACAGTCAAAATACTCCAAAAAAGTGCCTATTGACAATAATCCTACGGCTTTTTTTTGTTCGCTACCAAGTTTTTCTTGCTTTGATCCTTGCATAAAATTAAAAAATTTTAGTTTTATTAATTAATTATTCAATTTGACACTTATATTAAAAAATATTCAACTAAAAATTAATCACCTGTACAAATAATTTTTATATTTTTTAAGTGCGTTAATTTCTAGTTACATTTTTAGTTATGTAAAGTATTAACTATAAAAAGATTTTCTTTAATGTGGGAAAGGACGCCATGGTTAAACCTCAGTATCCGTAATAGTTACGTCGCCTCTTGAAAATTTTTGGCGACTACTATCACGGACGCTAGATTTTTATTAAACTGGTTTTATATTACCTTAGGCTTATTTTTGTTTGAATGTTTTTTACTCAAATTTAATGCGAGTTGACTTGTTGTATTTTAAAATACCAAAATCCTAGTTCCTAATGTTGAATTCTAGAACTTAAATAGTTATGATAGGATTTCGCAATTGAATCAAAAAGCCCCTTATTTTTTCTTAGTGTAGGATATTTTTTCTTTAATACGGCCTGCTTTACCACTTAGACCTCTTAAGTAAAAGAGTTTAGCGCGTCTTACCACACCTCGCTTTACAACCTCGATTTTATTAACAACCGGAGAATATATCATAAATTTTCTTTCTACTCCCTCCCCGTGGCTTACTTTACGAACAACAAAAGAAGAAGCAATACCTCTGTTTCTTTTAGCTATTACCACTCCTTCGTAAACTTGAAGTCTTTCAGTTGTTCCGTCTATAACCCTAACACTTACTGAAACCGTGTCTCCTGCTCTAAAGTCTGGTATTGTTTTGTTTTGGAGCAAATTTGTAATTTGCTTGGCTTCGTATTGCTCAATTAAATTTTCCATTTTTTATTCCATAATTTATTGTTACCATGTGGTTCTAAAACCTTAGTCACTTAACTTTTATGACTAATATGAGAACATGGGGTATTCACTTTAGTAAATCCGGTCTTAATTTTTTTGTAACTTCAACTGATTGATTGTGTTTCCATTTTTCAATCTTCTGATGATTACCTGACAATAAAACTTCTGGTATCTTTCTACTTCGCCAGATTGATGGTTTAGTATAAAGAGGGTGTTCAAGTATTTTTTTGCCATTGTCTTTTCTTTCAAATGATTCCTCTCTAAGAGTATCCTGGTTTGTAAGCACCCCAGGTAATAATCTTATAACACTATCCAGAATTACATTAGCCGCAACCTCACCTCCGGACAAGATGTAGTCACCTATACTAATCTGCTCCGCATTATACTCTTCAATTATTCTTTCGTCAATCCCTTCAAATCTTCCACATAAAATAATTATTTCTTTTTTTTTGCTAATTTTATGTGCAAAATCTTGATTAAATAATTTTCCTCGTGGAGAAGGGTAGTAAATAGTAATTTCCGGATTTTTTGATAACGCTTGATCTAGGGCAGGGCCAATAACATCTGGTCTCATTATGAGACCGTTACCTCCGCCATAAGCCTCAGCGTCAACGTTTTTATGCTTTGTTAGACCAAAATCTCTAATATTAATGATATCGTATGACCAAATGTTACTTCTAAGAGCCTTACCGGCTAGTGAGTAGTTTAAAGATCCCGGAAACATTTCGGGGAATAAAGTAAGAATACTAGCATGAAAGATACTCATTTTATTATCTCATTACTGACGGTGATAATTATAGCATAAGGTAAGAATATTTAGAACTTGAATATTTTCTAGAAAATTCACAAAATCTTATTGCTTTAAAAGCCTTAGTAGGTTATACAGGTGTTATTAGACTTTATATTTATTTCCGGGGCATAGCGCAGTCTGGTAGCGCATCTGGTTTGGGACCAGAGGGTCGGGAGTTCGAATCTCTCTGCCCCGACCAATCTAACTAACCTTTTAAGCTTATATTTAGTTAATAATTGAACTTAGTAGGAGTCTTAGGAGAAGTAGTGTTATATAAATTTGTAGTTTACCTGTAATATAAATCTATTTTATAGCAATTTAGGTAATGCATTAAAGTTCAGTCTTTAAATATGGATTCCAGATAAAATTTCTAAAATCCTATAGTGAAGGGTTTTTTTCAGTAATGGACAGCACCCAATCTACGACCTCTGATTCATTTCTGATATTTCCATTGAATATTTTTGAAGGAATTAGAGCCTGGCCTGCATTTTTATTTGGGTATATTCTAATTTCAGTGGGGTAGAAAAAATCAAAATTATCACTAGGTGACCTTACACTCTTAGCATAAGAACTGTTATTTTGAATGACTGTTGGAACGCCTATATGTGTTACTCCAGGAATCTGTAGAATTTGATTAACAAATGACCAACAGGTACTACGACAGAAATGGTCGGTAAAAACGAATATTCTAGCTTTAAAGGGGGAGCTATCCTGATTCGAGTACAAATTAAGATCTTCGTTATAAATTGACCATTTTTTTTCAAAAAAGTCATCTCCATGTTCTAAAGCAGCAGCAAATTTCTTTATTTCACCAGCATTTGCCGTTTTTTTGAAATCAAAAAAGTTTTGCTTACTGACTCTAATTTTTTTTACCCAAGTGCTATTATATTCATGATTTTTACCTAAATGTTTAATATAATCATCTCCCCATAAATTGCGAATAATAGGCCTTGCCCAAACGGATCCCCCCCCTCTATTATTCCTTAAATCAAACAATATCCAATCTTCTTTGGCAAGTTCTTTTAATTTCGAAAGCATACCTGTGTAAGAAATTGTTTCTTCCCTACTTAAATAAAAACTAGGGATAGTGATCCACACACCATTTGAAACCATTTCAATTTTAAAATGCTGATCAGGCTCTGGCTGTCTGATATTTTTACTAACGTTCAAAGCTTCTTCTGACAATTCTGTATATTTGAGTGGTATTTTTTGCTCAGCTTTATCATTAATAAAAGTTGCAGTTAGAGGAATTGGAACGTAGCGATTTCCGTTAATTATAAAACTAAAAATACTAGCTACTCTTTGGGAGAATTCAGAATCGTCATTGGCATAAAACGGCATAATATATTTTTCAAAATAATCCTCTATTTTTATGTCATTTATATGTGTAATTTTATTGCCAATATTAATTTTATTCAAAGAAGAAATTAAGGAATCCTTATATATAACTACATGATCATTTCCATACTTGGCTGTCAAGAATCCTGGGTATTTTTCGGGGGGAGACTGTATGTAACTTCTTATACTCATATAAGGGTTACCAAATCCATTGATATAAAATTTTAGCGCATAATAACAATCATCAGGATCTTTAACTCCATTTACCAGCTCCTGGGTATGTAAGTATCCTTTATCAAACCATTTTCTAAAGGCAGAATCCTCTTGGTCTTTAAATGGAGCGGAGTTTTCCTCTATATTTTTTCTAAGGTATGCAAGATCCTTTGAGCAGTGTTGTTGGTAATTTATTTCCTCTTCCTTGCTTATTTCCTTATTTTCAGATGCAATAGTAAAATTTACGTTATATAAACTTGCAAAAAAAATAAGTAGAAATCGGCAAATCTTCATATAACTTTTTTTGTTAATTTGTAACTTGATTTTGGCAAACTTCCAAACTCTTATAGCTGATTAAATTAATTAGTCTAACAGAATTCCTTAAGGTGAAAGCTAAGAAAGGTCTTAATGGGCAGATTCAACAAATTAATCTGCCCTTCCGATAATATAAAATTTAAGTGCTAGTTGGACAATTAGAATTAGCATCACTACCACTTAAGAAAGCTACAAGTTTAGGAGCACTAAATATTATACCGACCCCGGCAGCAGTAGCAGCTGCAATACCCCAGTTTAGCTTACCTAGGAAAAGACCAACACCAACAGCAAAAATTGCTATTGTTGCAATACCTCTTGCTATACCTCCTGAAAGGTTAGACACTAAACGGCATAAAGTGTCTCCAACGACGTCGTTATTACTTGCAAAAGCAGCATCACAGGATACAACAATGATGCTAATTGCAAATAAAATCATAAACAAACGCCATACCAGGTCTCGGTTAAGCTCAATTTGAAAAGCAGAAAGATTCATACACACCTCTTAAGTTAATGAACTAATTAATACGTATTTGAGTCTATATGCGAGATTTTTTGCTCGCAAGCTTAAAATAGCAGTTTTAAAAACTATCAAATAAATTAATTTATAAGTTAATAAATAAAGTGGGTTTTTAGCAACAAATATTTTAAAGCAGCTTATAAAAATCACTAAGCAAGAACAAAGATCCCGTAATAACGATAGTAGATTCTTTCTGGGTGCTTAGTTGCGCTAATTCTTTTACAGCTGAGTTTAGGGAATCGCTAGAACGTAAATTAATGTTATATTTTTGAGATTTTTGGACAATGGTATCCGGAACATAACTAGACGGTTCGGATAAAATTTTTACAGCTCTCCCCTCTATAACAAGGTCATGGAAGTGTTGGCAAAATTTTTCTACTTCCCTGTTTCTGGTCATACCGATTATTAAATACACCGGTTCATTAAACTGTTCTTTTATCCACGACGCTAAAACCTTAGCTCCTGCTTCATTATGTGCTCCATCGAGATATATCTGAACGTTTCGACTTGCTAAATGTGAGTATTTTTCAGCATCAATTTTTTCTATCCTGCCTGGCCATTTAGCCTCGGCGATACCAGTGGCAATATTTTTACCTGAAATCATCAATCTGTCATTTATCAACGTGATACCTGCAATTGCGCTACTAACGTTTAAATATTGATGTTTGCCAAGAAGAAATAATGGACGGGGAATAACTAATGAATATTTTTTAGAATGGTAAATTAAATCATCATCCTTTTCTTCTATTATATAATCGTATTCATATGCAAATGCTGAACTATTTAATTCATTACATTTATCAAATAAAATTTTATATATTTCATCAGTTTGCGGGCCGATAACACAGGGAGCGCCTTTTTTTATAATTCCGGCTTTTTCGGTTGCTATTTTTGTCAAAGAATTCCCAAGATGCTCCATGTGATCAAAGGAAATTGGCGTAATGATAGTTAAAATGGGATTTTCAATCACATTTGTACAATCAAGCCTGCCACCAAGGCCTGTTTCTAAGATCAGTAGATCCGCTGGCATAGAAGCAAAAGCTAAAAAAGCAGCGATCGTAGTTCCTTCAAAAAATCCTGGTTCAAGATTTAATTCTTCAGCTTTAATTCTAACCTGTTCTAATAATTCAAATAAATGATAGTCAGAAATATTTTTTCCAGCTAAATTAATTCGCTCATTAAACTCAAGTAAATGAGGGGAAGTATAGGAATGAACCTTATAACCGGCTGCTTCAAATATGCTTTTTAATATAGCAACGGTAGACCCTTTGCCGTTTGTACCTGCTACATGTATAGTAGGGGGTAATTTTTTATGAGGTGACCCTAAGGCATCCAGCAAAGTTTTTGCAAGTTTTAAATCTTCTCTTTTTTCTTTTTGCCAGATGGCTACAGGAGGCCAGCTAGGTAAATTAACCATTTGCCATTTTTGGATTATCTATTTGACAAGATAGTACAAAAACCGCTAAATATATCAAGTTAAAACGTATAAACATATTATGATAAATATTACTTTTCCAGACGGATTCACAAAACCTTTTAACAAAGGGGTAACAGGTGCTGAAATAGCTTCAAGTATCTCAAAATCTCTTGCTAAAGAGGCAATGGTAGTTGAGATTAATGGTTCTTTAGCAGATATGTCTTTTCCGATTGAAAATGATAGCTCTATTAGGATTTTAACGGCAAAGGATCCTGAAGTACTTGAAATTATTAGACATGATGCGGCTCACATAATTGCTGAAGCTGCTAAGGATTTATTCCCCGATTTACAAGTTACTATTGGTCCTGCCATTAAAGATGGTTTCTATTATGATTTTGCTAAATCTACGCCTTTTACTACTGATGATTTAGCAAAAATTGAAGCTAGGATGCAGGAAATAGTAAAGGAGGATAATAAATTTATTCGCCAGGAAATAGATAGAAACGAAGCAATCGAAATGTTCAAAAAGATGGGAGAGCATTATAAAGCAGAGATTATCTCATCGATTCCGGAAGGAGAAAAGATTACTCTTTACCGTCAGGGTAATTTTGTTGACCTTTGTAGAGGCCCTCACTGTCCTTCTACCGGTAAAATCAAACATTTTAAGCTAATGAAAGTAGCAGGAGCTTACTGGCGAGGCGATAGTAAAAACGAAATGCTGCAACGTATTTATGGTACTGCCTGGGCAACTAAAGAACAGCTTGATAACTATCTTCATATGCTTGAGGAAGCAGAAAGAAGGGATCATCGAAAAATCGGTAAGGAACTAGGCTTGTTCCACTTACAGGAAGAGGCTCAAGGAATGGTTTTCTGGCATCCTAAAGGGTATAATATTTATCGTACGATTGAAGCGTATATTAGAAGGAAGCTGGAAAAACACCATTATGCTGAGGTAAAAACTCCTATGGTACTTGATAAAAAACTATGGGAAGCTTCAGGGCACTGGGAAAAATTCAGAGAGAGTATGTTTATCGTTGAAGGGGATGATAAAATTCATGCTCTTAAACCAATGAGTTGTCCTGGCCATATACAAATTTTTAAACAAGGCATCAAGAGCTATCGCGACTTGCCATTACGTATGGCCGAATTCGGTTGTTGTCATAGAAATGAGTCTACCGGGGGATTACATGGTTTGCTTAGGGTGCGTAATTTTGTCCAAGATGATGCTCATATATTCTGTACGGAAGAACAGATTAATAGTGAAACCGTACTTTTCTGCAACTTATTAAGGGAAATTTATAACGATTTTGGGTTTAAGGAAATTAAGGTCAAGTTTTCTGATCGTCCTGAAGTAAGGGCTGGTAGTGATGACATATGGGATAAAGCAGAATCATCTTTAAAGATAGCTATAAAAGAAGCTGGATTTGAATATGAAATGAATCCTGGAGAAGGTGCATTTTATGGTCCTAAACTAGAGTTCGTTTTGACGGATGCTGTTGGGAGGGAATGGCAATGTGGTACTCTTCAGGTAGATTTTGTGCTGCCAGAAAGGCTTGATGCTGAATATATTGCCTCTAGCGGGGAAAAGAAAAGGCCAGTCATGCTGCATAGAGCAATTATTGGGACATTTGAAAGGTTTATGGGAATTTTAATTGAACAGTATGCTGGCCGTTTTCCTTTATGGCTTGCCTCAGTCCAGATAGCAATTATTGGAATTACTAATGAGCTTGATAACCACATTATTGGGTTAAATAAAAGATTTATTGATGCTGGAATTAGATCTGAGCTTGACATTTCAAGGGAAAAAGTTAATTATAAGATACGAAATTTTTCTAACCAGAAAGTTCCGTTAATTGCTGTAGTTGGAAAGAAAGAGCAACTAGATGGGACTATGACTATTAGAAAACTCGGTTCATCTGAAGAACAAAAAACTTTTTTGGTAGATGAAGTAATTGGGATGATTGCTACCGAGAATAAAAAATATTTAGGTTAACATTTTTGCTTATTAATTTAAGCATTAATTGTAAGTAATTTTAAAATGGAGAATTTTTATAACGACCTTTAAAAAAAGCAAATTTCCAAACATTAATAAGGAGATTACAGCCCAAGAAGTAAGGCTGGTTGGTAAAGATGGAGAAATGATAGGCGTTGTTTCGCTTGATGAGGCTCTTAGGCAAGCAAAAGAGGCTAGTCTTGATTTAGTTGAAATTTCCCCTACCTCAGAACCTCCGGTTTGCAAAATTCTTGATTTTAGTCGCTATAAATATAATGCAAAGAAAAAATTACAAGAGGCTAAGAAAAAACAGAAAAAAACTGCTCTGAAGGAAATGAAATTCAAAGTTAATATCGGACAGGGTGATCTAGATATTAAACTCAGGAAAATTCGGGAATTTCTTGAAGAAGGAGATAAAGTAAAAATTTCTTTATGGTTTAAGGGCCGTGAAATAATGCACCGAGAAAAAGGAGAAGAGTTATTTGAAAAAATAATTGCTAATCTCGAATCGGTTGCAAAAATCGATTCTGAGCCAAAAATGGAAGGTAAGCAAGTAATTATGATAGTTAGCCCGCTTTCTTCTGTTCAATAAGCTTATTCATTTGTAAAGTAATAATTAGAATTAATTTTACTTAAGAAATTAATTCTTCTTGTTAGCATTTCTAAGTTAGTCTGAAAATGACTGTACATTCATTTCCCAAGAATGTTAAATAAATATCCTGTTTAATTTTTTTTAAATTTTACCTAATGTATTAATTTGTTCTTTGCAAATCTATTTTTTTCAATTAATAATTTAATTGAAGTAATTTTTAGTTAAATGATACAAAAACTAATACAAGTGTCCTGTATACCTGTGTCTGGGTTATCATAAGGTCAATTATTATAGATAGCATAAATCACATGAATCAAAATTTAGAAATCATTATTTTTAGTACTTTTTTAGTCATTAATTTAGTAATGGGGTTATATTTTAGTAAAGGTGTAACAACAATAAAAGAGTATGCTGTGGGAGACAGAAATTTTAGCACAGCTACAATAGTTGCCACCCTAGTAGCAACTTGGATTACAGGGGAGTTTTTTTTCGGAGATATTGTCGAGAATTATAATAATGGCATGTACATGATGTGGGCTGGGGTTATAGGAAGCTTATTAGCACTGTTATCTATAGGTATATTTTTTGCTCCTCGTTTAGGTGAATTTTTAGGTGCTTTATCTATAGCAGAAGCAATGGGCAGTTTGTTTGGTACAAATGTTAGGGTAGTTACTGCGATATCAGGAATAATAGCAGCATCAGGAATGGTTGCGGTTCAGTTTAAGGTTGCTGGTACAGTTTTTGAATATTTAGGGATATCAAGTAAATATGGTTTAATCATCGCTGGTTTTATAATAACATTATATTCTTCTTTAGGAGGTATTAAATCGGTTACTTTAACTGATGTCATACAATTTTTTACTTTTGGTACGATAATACCTATTGTTGGTTTTTTTATACTGAATTCTTTAAACAGTTTAGAAAGTATACAAGCTGTTTTGACGACTAATAAGTTGTTTGATTTAGGGGAAGTATTTGATTTTTCTCAGCCTAAAGCATTCTATTATTTAGTTCTTTTTTTCTATGTAGCAATACCGGGATTTGGGCCTCCTATTTTTCAACGGATTGCTATGGCAAAAGATGTATTCCAGGTTCGGAGATCCTTTGTCATAGCAGCAATTACCTGTACATTTATTACTGTCAGTATATGCTGGATAAGTATTTTAATATATGTAAAGCAGCCGAATCTTGCTAGTAATGATATAGTAAAATACTTAGTGTTTAACAATGCTTATCCAGAATTAAAGATATTGATATTAGTGAGTGTAATGGCGATGGTCATGTCTACAGCTGACTCTTACATTAATTCTACTTCGGTTTTGGTAGTACATGATATACTTGGACCACTAAATGTAAAAATATTAGGTAATAAATTAATAGAATCACGGTTATTTTCTGCTTTAATAGGAATATTTTCCATAGTTCTGGCATTTCGCGAAGGTAGTCTAATGCAAATGTTAATAGGCACTAGCAGTTTTTACATGCCTGTAGTAACAGTACCATTTATTATGGCTCTCTTAGGCTTCAGAAGTACTGGGAAATCTGTACTAGTTGGTATGTTTGCAGGTTTTTTAACTGTAGTATTGTGGGATTATGTTTTTTTTAAACCGTTTTTTAATTTGGATTCCTTAGTTCCTGCAATGATATCTAATTTAGCTGTGCTGCTTTCTAGTCATTATTTATTGAGGAAAAAAGGGGGCTGGGTTGGTATTAAAGATAGAACTGTACTGGAGTTGCTGCGGCATAAAAGAGCGAGAAAAATCCGCGAATTTATTTCTGAAGTTAAAACATTTAGTTTACTAAAAGTTTTTAAGGCTAATACGCCAAGTAGCGAAGCCACATATATGTATCTTGGGTTATTTTGCATAATTTCTACGTATGTTACTATGCACACAATTCCTCATGAATCCCAAATTCTATATCATTCTCTATTGAATATAATTATAACCAGTGTTTTATTTTCTTCTACCATATTGATTAGCTACCCTATCTGGCCGATTCCTTTACAAAAAAAAAGCTGTATAGCGATTTTGTGGAACTTAATGTTGTTTTATGTGTTAGTTTGTGCCGCATTTATGCTAGTTATAATTAGCAAATTTGCGCAGTTACAGGTTATGATCTTTATGATCAATTTAATCATGATATCAATTCTTGTAAGGTGGCAGTGGGCGTTGATTCTTATAGTTTGTGGAATATGCTTAACTGCTTTTATCACGCGCTTATATGACCTTGTTAGTATTGAACCCAGCAAATTTGTTTCTTTGGAGTTCCAGGTAGTATACCTTTTATTATTTTTAAGTAGTATACTTCTGGTATTTTTTAAACCCAAACAAGAGCAATATAATTTAATTGAAGAAAAATCTGATTATTTGGAACACAAAGCTGATGACCAAAAGAAGGAATTAATTAAATTGCAAGAACTTAAAAATGAGTTTTTACGAAACTTGGAGCATGAAACACGTACACCGATTACTGGTATTACTAGCCTCGGGCAGGTTTTATGGGACAACTACGATAAGTTTAATGAAGAACAAAGGCGTAATGCAACAAGAGCTATTGCCAAAAGTTCTGAAAGACTAACTAGTTTAGTAAATAATTTAATTGATTTGTCAAAGCTTGAAAGTTTGCACTATAAATTAAATAAGCTTGAGGTAAATCTAAGTGAGTTAGTCCTTAAAAGATTAGAAATCTGTCAAAAATTGTATGTGGACGAAAAAAATAGAGATAACTTAAATTTCGATTTAGAGATAGAAGAGAAGTTAAGTGTTGTGTGTGATGAAAATTATATCGCCCGCACTATTGATAACATTATAATTAACGCTATTCAATATTGCCCTTCAGGGCAAATAACTATTAAGCTTTATAAAAACCAAGGAGAAGAGGTAGAATTCAGCGTAAAAGATGAGGGGATCGGAATACCTAAAGAAGAGCTATCCGATGTTTTTGGTGCTTTTGTAGTTAGTTCAAAGACTAAAACTCCTGCAGGTGGGAGAGGTATAGGGCTTGCTTTGTGCAAAAAAGTTATCAAAGCGCATAATGGTCAGATATGGGCTAAACAAAATCCTGATAAGGGCACAACTTTTGCATTTACCTTGCCTTTAAATAATAAGAACAGCTAAAGGTAAGTACGGGCTAGGAAATATTATAAGTTTTAAGCTAGCTTTGTATTGTGTATTAGCTTTTATCTTTTATTATTAAATTACAAATTTTCTGAGCCTGTGGATAATTACACCACAGTTGATATTGATATCTTAAATACTAGTTGCTATACTAGCCCGCAAAGTCATTATAAGAAGGAAGTAATAATTTTCATGAGAGTCATTTTAAGAAGCATTTACTTGTTATGCTTAGGTTTTACCTTTATTCTATCATCTCATTCTGTTTTTGCAGCCCAGAAAAAGCAGAACGTTAAAAAGCCACAGGATATAAAAGAAGAAAAACTAGTAGAAGATATAAACATTATTCGTTATCCTGGGTCTACAGCTATTGCACTTAAAGCAAGGCAGGCAATAGTTATGGATTATTCTGATGGCAAGATTTTGCTGGAGAAAAATGCGCATGAGCAAATGGCCCCTTCTTCCATGACGAAAATAATGACTTCTTATATTATTGAGGAGAAGCTTAAAAAAGGAGAAGTATCTTTAGATTCTACGTTTTTAGTAAGTGAGAAAGCCTGGAGGATTGGTGGATCAAAATCATTTATGCCACTTGGTGAGCAAGTAAAGCTTGAGGACATTTTGCGCGGGATTATAATCCAATCTGGTAATGATGCTTGCGTGGTAGCAGCTGAAGGGTTACATGGAAGTGAGGAAGATTTTGTAGATGTGATGAATTCTACAGCACAAGAAATAGGTATGAAAAATACTCATTTTGCTAATTCTAATGGCTGGCCTGCAGAAAATCATTATAGCACCGCTTACGATTTAGCTCTTCTTGGTGCGTGGTTAATAAAATCGCATCCTGAATTTTACCCTATATATAGTGAGAAAAATTTTACTTTTGGTAAAGATCAAAAAGGTAATCCTATTACTCAGGGAAATCGTAATCCTTTACTATATAAAGCTCTGGGGTGTGATGGTATTAAGACTGGTTATACGGATGAGGGAGGATATGGTATAGTTGCTTCCTTTATCGATAAAGATAGGCGTTATATAATGGTCATTAATGGGCTTAGTTCGATGAAAGAAAGGGCCGATGAATCTGCCAAGGTAGTTTACTGGGTAAAACAGAATTTTGTTAATAAGAAATTTTACTCTAAAGGTGATATCATAGACGAAGTTCCTGTATGGCTTGGAGTGAAGGATAAAGTCCAATTAGAAGTAGCAGATGATGTTTTCGGGCTTTCCGTACGTTCAGAACAGAAAAATAATGTGGACATAAAAAAGGATATACCATCTTCTCTTCCTGCTCCTTTAAGAGCAGGCGATGTGGTAGGGAAAATGATTATTACTATTGATAATGAAAAGCACGAAGTAGCTCTTGTTGTCAAAGAGTCAATCGAGAAAGTCGGCTTTTTTAAGCAGATAGTTTTATACCTTACTTCTTTCTTCTAAGGAAAATTTGTATGGGAGTTTACAACTGCTAGAATTCCTAGTTTTAGTAATGTTAATAATCTTGACAAGAGGAAGACTAAGTTTAAGCTTAAAGCTTATTTTTAATATTTTGCACTAATTTTATAAATAATGCCCCTCGTTCTTCGAAGTTTTTAAACTGATCGTAAGATGCGCAGGTGGGTGCTAGTAAGAAGTTTAGTTTCTCTGAGATTTTGGTAGAATATTTTACTGCTCTACTAAAAGCTTCTTCTAGGTTTTTGCATAGTTCATACTCAGGTTTTTGGGAGGAAGCCAGATCTAAAAATTCAGCAAATAAATTTTTGCTTTCGCCAAAAAAATAAGCTTTTTTTATATTTTTTAGTACTGGTTTTAATTCATCGAAACTCTCTTCTTTAAATTTTCCCCCTGCAAACCAAATAATATTATTAAAAGCAGACAGAGAGGCTAAAGCTGAAGAAATATTAGTTGCTTTACTATCATTGTAAAAATTTATATTTTTATAACTGCCAATATATTGCATTCTATGCTCAAGCCCTTTAAAGCTCTCCAAAGCTTTGATAATAACGGAGCTACGGACTAAAAGTGACTTGCATATTGCGTAAGCAATAGCAATATTTTCCTTATTGTGAAACCCTTGTAAATGTGGCAAAGAGGGAAGTGGGAGGCTAACTTTATTACTTTCTATATTATCATATAAATAATTATTATCACAAAATATTCCGCCTTCAATTTGTTTGCTATTAGATATAGGAATTAATTTTAAACTATAAGCTTTTTTGAGGTTATAATAAATATTTTGCGAAATATGGCTGTTTATACCAATAATTTTTAGGGAATTAGGGGTTAAAATTTTTTGCTTTACTTGGGCATACTCTTCTACGTTTTTATAGCGGTCTAGATGATCTGGAGTTATATTGGTAATTACAGATATTTTAGCATCTATTTTGGTTAAAAGTTCAATCTGGAATGAAGATACTTCAAAAACATAACCTTTTCTATGATAAGGTAGGGACATTACAGCTTTACCAATATTACCGCCGACGTGATAATCTAACCCTGCCTTGTGTAGGATATGTCCGGTAAGTGCGGTAACAGTACTTTTGCCGTTAGTGCCAGTAATAAAAATAAATTCGGAATTGGGATTCTCTTCTATAAAAAGTTCAATATCAGAAGTAACAGGAATTTTATTTTCTGATGCTATTTGAAAAATCTGGTGAGAACGTGGGATGCCTGGGCTTATAACAATTTTATTAAGTGTTTTCCATTTTTCATTATTTATTGACAGTACATGAGAGCTGCTAAACTCTTTGATAAATTTTTCGATATTTATTTTGGAATCATCATAACATATAAGTTCTTTAACAACGGTCATTAGGCTTCTATATACTGAAGTACCAGTAAGCCCCAGACCAAAAATGCCAATTTTTTTACCCGTTTGTTTTGATAAAGTCATAAGTTATTTTTAGAGTAAGCAATTTCTTCTATAATTTTACCAGAACCTATTTGTTTTAAAGAAAAAAAACAAAGCCAGTGATGATTTTGTATAAAACTGTTTATAACCTTGCTATTTTTGTTTTTAATTTTTGCCAAAATTCTATTAATTCAGCAGCCTTAACAATAACTACAGAGATGTGGGAGCAAATTAAATCGTGGTTATCAGGATAATCATGAGCTATTTTATTTCTTATTTCACGCAATTCTATCCACCAGTTTGCATCTTCTATATAACCTAATTTTTCTAGTTTATTTAGTTTATCAATAAATGCAACAGCGTCTTCTTCAAGAAGGTTAAGTATAATAGGAAAAATTTTAGAGCCAATAATATCTTGTAATTTACCAAAACGTGTTGTTAACATATCAAGAAAAGCCAATTTATCTGCCGGTAAATTAGCTAAAACAGCAGCAGAAAGTGGTATTAATTTATTTATTTGTGTTAATGCATCTTTTAGCCTGGTAGATTGGATATCTGCTATATTTGCATAATAAGCTAAAAAGGAACGTTGTTTCATAAAAGTTGTACCCCTGTGTTTTTGGCTTCGGCATATATTGATAATTGCTGGTTTTGTGATAAAACATTAATAACAATATCAATTTTTTGATCTCCAATAATCTTTTTTAGATTAGTTACAAACTCTATTTCCTTTTTTGTGACAATAAATAAATCGTCATAATTTGTTTCTACGTAGAGGTCTATATCGCCCCCTTTTTTAGAATCGTCAACCCTAGAACCAAATAACCATATTTTATCTCCTTTCATAAAATATAAAGAAAAACTCTCTAGGATAGCTTTCACTTGAGCTTCGGTTAAACGCATAATAACTTTTACCTATTTAAAGTATGAGTTAATACTTTGCTGCTTTTTGTGCTAAGGCAGCGGAGACAAATTTTCCTAAATTACCATCTAAAACACCATTTGAGTCGGACGTTTCGTATTCTGTTCGAAGGTCTTTAACCATTTGGTAGGGCTGTAATACGTATGATCTAATTTGATGTCCCCAGCTAATATCAGTTTTTGCAGCGTTTTCCTTGTCTATTTCTTCGTTCTGTTTTTTTATTTCTAAATCATATAACCTAGCCTTAAGCATAGCCATGGCTTCAGCTTTGTTTCTGTGCTGTGATCTATCGTTCTGACATTGCACTACGATATTTGTTGGGATATGGGTTATTCGGACTGCGGAATCGGTAGTGTTAACATGCTGACCTCCTGCGCCCGATGCTCGGTATGTGTCTATTCTTAAATCCTTTTCCTCAATAGTAATATCTATATTATCATCAATTTCCGGATAAACCCAACATGAAGCAAAGCTCGTCATTCTTTTACCGGCGGCATTAAAAGGAGAAATACGGACAAGTCTATGTACCCCTGATTCAGTTCTAAACCATCCAAAAGCCATTTCTCCTTTTATTTTTATACAGCAAGATTTAACCCCAGCTTCTTCTCCGGCAATAATGTTAATTATTTCTGTCTTAAACCCAAGGCGTTCGGCAAAGCGTAAGTACATACGCATCATCATCGATGCCCAGTCATGACTTTCTGTTCCACCTGCTCCGGCGTTGATCTCAAGAAAGCAGTTATTAATATCAGCTTCGCCAGAAAACAGACATTCAGTTTCAAATTTTGTAGCTATACTAGCAAGTTCTGTTAGCTCTTTTTCTACTTGATCTAGCACAGCTTCATCATTTTCCTCTTCGGCTATATTAGCAAGTTCAATGTTATCAGTAAGACCATTATTAATTTTATCAAAAGAGTTTAGGGTATTTTCCAAAACTCTTTTTTCTTTTAGTAATAAAGTCGCCTTTTTTTGGTCATTCCAAAGATCTGGTTTATTTGCTTGTTCTTCGAGAGCATTTAGCCTTTTTCTTGCCTCATCAATGTCAAAGAGACCTCCGGAGCAATATTAAAGATTGCTCAATTCTGGTTTTAAGATTTTCTATTTCTGCACGCATTTGTGTTTATTCTGTTATATTTTCTTCTCCTTTACCTAGGGTAGGTTATGTACCTTTTACCTAAATAATTCGGTAAATGTGGTGTCGTGGAATTATAGACCATTTATCAGTCCAGGGTCAAGGTAATATTAGGTGCTCTTCTTGTTCACTAATACTCTTCTCTTTTTAAGTCATTTTTAATTTAAAAATTAATATAAATTAATATATATCGACTTGTAAATTAATTTATGTTAATAATCTGCTTTAGATAAATTATTAATATAAATTAAAAATTATTACATACATGACAAAAAATAAAGTTAATGAACAAGAAGAATTCAATGGAATTGATACTGTATTAACAGTAGATACTACTATTGATATTTCTGAATTACCGCTTATATCTTTAGAAGGTGAAGTCAGTAGTAATCAGGCGTCTCAGGTAGCAGGAATTACTCCACTTAGTAGCCCAAGTAGTGGATCGTTTTTTACTCCTACTCTGGAAGAATTACCGCTTATATCTTTAGAAGGTGAAGTCAGTAGTAATCCCGCCTCCTTATTAATAGAAGAAGTTACTCCTCCAGGTAGCCTTGCTGCAATAACTCCGGTTGAAGAACGTACATTTAGTTTTGATTCACAGAGTTTACCAGCACTTAAAGGTAAGGGGAAGGCAATAGAAGGATTAGAAAAATATGAAGATATGATAAAGTCAATAGCTACGTTACCGCATACTACTCAACTAGAATCTTTAAGCCAATTCTCGCTATTAAAATATGGTAATTACGATAGTGTTAAGGTATTGCATAAATTAATAACAGAAAATGAGATTTTTTTTCGTAGTGTGCCAGATGATCTTTATGATAAGATTGATCCAGTAACTATGGCGTACTTAAATAAATCGGGTAAATTTGATTTTAATAGAGAAAAGTTCATAGGTAGTGAGATTGTAAAATCGCACAACAATCCAGCAATTAAGAACCTTTTTAAGTCGGCTTATTTAGCAAGAGGTATTGACCTAAGCAAGATATCAATACAAGAGTTGATAGAGGGGCTGGAAATAGTTTTGAAGCATGATGAAACAAACCTTATCAAAACAGTTTTATCTATTGCTACCGATTTAAATCCTATCGTCTTTAAATTTAGCCAAGGCATAACCGACGGCTACGCAACAATGGACGGAATATCAATAACAATAGGAGATAAAGCCTCAACCATATATACATCTACCGTATCCTCGAATTTGGATACGTTAGTTCATGAATATACTCATAATGTGGTTGGTTTTTTATTTGATGACAAATTTGATCACAGGCCTTATCATTTGGAAACTCCAATTACTAAGTCACAAGAAGATTTAGAAAAAGCGGCAAGAGAGGACTTTTCTATTAAAAATCATCCTAGCTATGAATACTTAAATCAGAATTATGCAAGGGAAATGATTGCGTATTATGTAGGAGAAACAGCGGGCACAATCCATCAGAAGCAAACTGGAGACGTTGATACTGGTTTTAGCGTAACGCAGTCGGAACTTTTTGCTTCCTGGTTTAAAACTCATTTCTTGCCTGTTCTAAATGTTTATTCCAAGGATGGAAAATCGAAGCTATCTGAAACCTTAGAGGATATATTTTATTCCGGTAAAGAATCATCCGATACATCTATTTCCAACCAATCACATCTCATCCTTGATTATTTAGGTTTTAGTGATGTAGAGCCGGTAGGGGATATAGCCTTATTAGAAGCTTAAAAATAGCGGAAATTATTAGTTTTCAATTTGAAATATATGAAGAGGTAAGATAAGTATTTGTATCTTACCTTTTTTAATTTCAGTAAATATAGAAGAGTGCTTTAGGTCCTCTATTAACTTTTTCTAGGATTAAGCAAAATAAGTGTTATAATGTGGCCGTTAATGGCTCATTTTTAGTTAATGAGTATAAATTATAGCTTATCAAGATTTTGAGAACAAAATGACTGAACAAAAATTTATCCGGAATTTTGCAATTATAGCCCATATTGACCACGGAAAATCTACTTTAGCTGATAGACTCATTGAATATTGTGGAGGACTGGAAAAAAGGGAGATGAGTCAGCAAGTGCTTGATTCAATGGATATTGAAAGGGAACGTGGCATTACTATTAAGGCTCAAACAGTCAGGTTGAAGTATAAAGCTAAAGACGGTAATACATACCAGCTCAACCTCATGGATACCCCAGGTCATGTCGACTTTTCTTATGAGGTTAGTAGGTCGCTTGCGGCGTGTGAAGGGTCGCTCTTGGTAGTTGATGCAAGCCAGGGTGTTGAGGCTCAGACCTTGGCTAATGTTTACCAGGCAATTGATAATAACCATGAAATTGTTCCGGTTTTAAATAAAATTGATTTACCGGCAGCAGAACCCGAGATGATCAAAGAACAGATAGAAAATGTCATAGGAATAGATGCTTCTGATGCACTACTAGTGTCGGCTAAAAGCGGTATCGGTATAGAAGATGTCTTAGAAGCGATTGTTACAAGACTTCCAGCTCCAAAGAATGATTTTGTCCAAGATGAAAATCCTAATATTCTCAAAGCTCTGTTAGTAGACAGCTGGTATGATCAGTATCTAGGCGTGGTAATTCTGGTTAGGATTTTTCAAGGTCAGTTAAAGAAAAATATGAAAATCAAAATGTTATCAACAAAAAATACCTATATTGTTGATAATGTCGGTTATTTTACTCCAAAGAAAGTAATGTGTGATGTTCTGGAGGGTGGTCAATTAGGTTTTTTTACTGCTTCAATCAAGCAGGTAACAGAATGTAAAGTCGGTGATACAATTACCGAAGATAGTAAAATTGAAGTAAAAATGCTGCCTGGATTCAAACCTAATTTACCGGTAGTGTTTTGCAGCTTATTTCCAGCGGATGCATCAGATTTTGAGCGTTTAAAAGATTCTCTAGGTAAGCTTAGGCTTAATGATGCCAGCCTTGAATTCGAAACAGAAAGTTCGACTGCCCTTGGTTTCGGATTTAGATGTGGTTTCCTTGGGCTTCTGCATCTTGAAATCGTCCAGGAAAGGTTAGAGCGTGAATTTGATCTAGATCTGATTACAACAGCACCGAGTGTCGTATATAAAGTGAATTTAAGAGGCGGAAAACAAGTTGAAGTTCATAATCCGGCTGATTTCCCTGATCCGCAGACAATAGAAACCATGTTAGAGCCATGGATTCGTGCAACTATTATGGTTCCTGAAGAATATTTAGGTTCTGTACTTACCCTCTGTACGGATAAAAGGGGAGAGCAAGTTGACATGAAATACATCGCTGGAAGAATAATGGTTATATATAGACTACCGCTCAATGAGATTGTTTTTGATTTTTACGATCGTCTGAAAGGTTGTAGCAAAGGTTATGCAAGTTTTGACTGGGAAATAGACGGGTATCAAGAAAGTAATTTGGTTAAACTTACTATTATGGTTAACAGTGATCCAGTAGATGCGCTATCGATAATTGTTCACAAATCTAGAGCCGAATCAAGAGGACGGGAATTATGTGCAAGATTAAAAGATTTAATTCCAAGGCAGTTATTTCAAATTGCTATTCAAGCAGCAATAGGTGGGAAAATAATAGCCAGAGAAAATGTGAAAGCTATGAGGAAAGATGTTTTAGCAAAATGTTATGGCGGTGATATTACCAGAAAAAGGAAATTGCTTGAAAAACAGAAAGCCGGGAAAAAACGAATGAGAAATATAGGGAATGTCGAAATTCCGCAATCTGCCTTTATTGCTGCTCTAAAAGTAGGGGATAATTGATTCTGGCAAAAACACTATCTTATTATGTTGGTGCAGAATCAGTCTATAAAATAACTATTATGAAAACCACCTTAACAGGACTTTCCCTTATAATTAAATATAAGGTATGTGGGGTCTACAGAAGAGGAGATTTTTGTTATGGCTGCATAAAAAGGGACTATTATCGTCTCTAGTTTTTGGGCAAAATGGACGTAGACAGCGATAATATAGTTGTACTTGAAAACCACATATTTTTCTTGTACATAAACAAACTTTCCGATCTTAAATTAGTTAACTAAAACTAATAATTATCTTCACTTTCACCAGATATTACTATCTGATAATTGTATATACTAATATTTTTCTTGGAGGCAACTTCATAAATATTAGACAGTTCTGGGTAATATTCAGGAGTAGCAAGCTTGTGCCCTTTTAAAAACAGGCGCGTTTGTAAGTTTCCAAGCTTTCTGTGCTCAACCCTAACATTAATATGGGATTCAATTCCATGAACTGCGGGAGGGTATACCGTAATAAAGTGAAATTCCCCTTTATTATTTGTTGTGGCAACTCCGTTACCAGTAAAAGTGAGGGTTTTATCAGTATCTATAAGTTTTTTATTGAGATCTTTTTTAAATGGCTGGTAAGGATATTTTCCTTTGCAGTTAATTTGCCAAATATATACTTTAGCATCACCAACCGGAACACAGTTTTGATCTACCACTACTCCGGTTATAATAATTTTTTCCCCGCAGTACAAAGACTCTTGGCCGGTTTCACGTAATAAATTATTAGTTAATTCAAAATTTTCTGGTTCGTAGTTATTCTCTGCTTTTGGAGTGATTTTACAAAAATTCATTTTATTTAAATAGAAATCAGAATGTGAAGAATCTGCCAAGCTCTTGTTAAGACAAATTATGTTTATGAATATGAAAGCAAAAAATATATTAAATTTCATAGAAACCATTATAAAATAAATTATCCCAGATATTGTGGTGCTTGCTATGAGCATAATAAATTCTTATTTATGTGAATAGTTTAATATTAAATTAGAATTAGCAGTTTCTTAGAACTGGGTGAAAAAGCCTCACATTATCTTGCTTTGAGATTGAATCTTAATAATTACCACAATAGAAAAAGTTTTTTGCTGTTAAGAAGAGTGTTATTTGTAATTTCTAAGCTCTTAATTTACTATCTGGGTAATTAGTTAAAAATACAGGAAATATAACGATGCAAAAAATATTAACTTTAATCATTTCAATTGCTATTATTTACATGATATTTAAACATAATATCGACGGTATTAAAGTACCTCCTGTTGAAATGAATGATAAGAATAAACCTGATAATTCTAGCTCTAGCACCCAAGTTCCTACCGATATGACCGGTAATTTTGTGGAAAAGACTATTTCGAATGTGCTTGTTAATGTTTTAAAAACAGATGAAGGAAGAATGTTTTTTGAAAATATTCTGCAACCTATAAATAAACCGATGGCTGGTTCAGGACAAGGATTTAAGATTAACAACGATAATTTAGTCGAGGCCATGTTTGATATAAAAACTTTTGGCGAAGGCAGGGAAGGTCCAGCAACATGCGGACATGTGGTAACTGTAGCGTATAAGATTCTAGCTGCTAATAATATGCTTATTAGCGAAAAAACAGTTACTTATCCCCTTGGTAGCGACCAGATAGCTCCTGGTGTGGATGCCGTCATTGTTGGCATGAAAATTGGTCAGACAAGACATGCCGTAATCTCAAGTAAATATACAGATAGGGTAGGGGCGCAAACTGATAAAGTAGATAGTTTTAAACTTAATGTAATTCTTAAAGAAATAATGCCCCAAAATTTTGTAGATGAAGACGTTAAGGTTTTTGATGATGAAATAGCTTATAAACTACCTTTATTGTGTGGAGGTAATGCAGTTTATAATGCTAGGATTATCAAACTTAGCAATAGCGAAGTGATTTATGATTCAAAATCATCCGGTAATAAAATAAATATGAAAGTTGGTAATTTAGCTTATCCGGTTATTTTCTCCTATGCGCTTCATAATAAGATTCCAGTTGGTATCAGAACAGTAATAGCTAAAGGTAAGTTATTTAAATCATTTCTTAACGAGTTTAGTACAATTTTTCCACAAACAAAATTGCCGGAAAATGAATATTTTATGCTGGAATTATATGATTTTGAAAATAATCTGACTAACAATAGTAATAACTTACTAATTCAAAAGCCAAATAATAAGTAATAGAAGTCAGGACCGACTAGTGCAACACGTTGAGAAGGTCTTAGTTATATTTTAGAAAGAATTATGAATATTCATTTTGAAAAAGCTGCTTTAAAGCATATCGATATTATTTTTAGCTGGCTTCAGGAGAAGCATATTCAGGAATTTTGGGATAATAGTCAGAATCATAAAGACGATATCTTAAATTTTATCTATGAAAAGCCACAAAAATATTTTGCTGGCACAACGGAGTATTGAGTTGGTTATATTGATGGCAAGCCGTACGCTTTCATTTTATCAGATATTTTAGAAAGAACCCAGACAGATCTTTCAGAAGTCCATCTGGCAAATATGTCGCAGGTAGGGCATACCATATCACTCGATTTTGGTATAGGAAATAAAAAATATTTAGGATGTGGGCTCGGTGCCCCAACTTTGTCTGCATTTGTCACTTTTTATAAAGATGAAGTTGATAATAAAGCGGATACTTTTTTTATTGATCCCAATGAAAATAATCCTAGAGCTATCCGTGTATATAATAAAGCCGGCTTTAATAAAGCAGGTCAGTATGAGGTTACCGAAGGATGCTTTATTTGGCATGGAAGCGATTTAATGGTAAAAAAGGTATAAGGGTAAATATATAGGGCAGAAGGCAGAAATTATAGCACAAACCTTAGTATTTAGCCGGTTTATTAATATTTAGATGAGGGGGTTATTCGTTGTTGACCTATTAACTATAGACCTTGGTCCATCATTATTAGTGCCAAGCACCACTGAATTGTTTATATACTCCCATGAATTCATTGTTACTCTTCTGTTTTTCCCTTGTTTAGAGAATCTACAGAAGGCAAGCTAATTCCTGGCAAGAAAATACTAGATTGATTTAACAGATTCAGTTGTGTCTGCCTCATTACTTGGATCGGAACTTTTAGTGCGGGGAGTAGATTGAGTTTTCTGTTTGTTATCGGTTTCGCTGTAATTACCTAAATTATCTGTATTCTTCCCTGAAGATCTTGTATTTGTCTGAGCTTTTTCTAATTCCTTAGCTGTTGGGCATCTGTAATTAGCCATTTCGTTTTTAGTTTCATTAAGCATTGTTTTAATTTGGTCAAGTTCCGCTCTTAAGGCTGAATTATCCTCCAAGTAGCGGTCGTCAGCTCGTGGGCTATTTCTAACTAAAACAGGATAGGCTTTATTTTGTTTTTCTTTAGACTTTTTACCTATATATTTACTTTCAAGTTCCTGTTCAAGAATTGAGCGATACATATCCTTATTTGCTTGAGAAATATTTTCGTTTTCAAGTAAATCGTCATATTCGTCATCCTCGTCAGCGTAGTCATTATTTGCTACATTTTGTTTTGCTTTAGTAATATATTTTTTATTATATAAAGGCGCTCTTTTACCGCCTTTAGCACCTTTAGTATCAAAAAGCTTATTATTAGCTGATTTTTTAAAATACCCTTCCGGACCAGTAGCGCAGGATGACAGAAGAAAAATGGAAAGGACAAAAATAACTGCTTTATTTAACATGAATTTTTCCGATTATCATTTAACAATCAAATATATACAAGATCAATTAATGTCATATATAGCAGATAGTTGCAACCATGTTATTGCAGTTCAACTATAAAACTAAGTAATTATTTTTAGGACTGTGTTGGCTAAATGCTTAGTGCCATCTGTTTTGCGCTTTAATAGGTTAAGTGAGGCTTCCTTAATTATGGAAGGGGTGTCAATTAAACTATGGAGTTTATCTGCTAAAACTTCAGCTGTTACCTCTTCTTGCCGATAGTACCACGAACAATTAGAATCTTGCAGAGATTTAGCATTATAATATTGATGATCGTCCGCAGAAGAAGGAAGCGGTATAAATATTGCCGGTAATCCTATTTGAGTTAATTCTGCTATGGTTGTTGCGCCAGCCCTTGCAATAACTAAATGGCTATTTTCGTACTGTTTATAAATATCATGAAAAAAATCGGAGAGGGTACTTTGGATTTTTAAATTATCATAAGCTTTTTTAACTCTTTCCTTGTCATTTTCCAGCACTTGCTGAACAATTCTTATCTCAGTTTCCGGATACTTAGTTAGAAGAATCTTTATTGCTTCTGGTACTAGGCTTGAGAAAATTTTTGCCCCTTGACTTCCGCCAAATACCAGTAAATTAAAAGGCTTATTGCTAAAACTGCTTTTTTCTGGAAGGTTTTTGATCTTATCTCGGACGAAATCACCTGTTATTAAGATTTTGTCTGAATAGTTTGTCGGTAAATTTTGAGTGCTTTTATAGGCTAAAGCTATAAGTATTGCTTTTTTTGTAAAAAATTTATTACTTTTACCAAAAAAAGAATTTTGTTCGTAAACAATAGTCGGGATAGAAAGTAATTGTCCTATAAACATTAATGGGAAACTAGGGTAGCCTCCAAACCCTATAATAAGCTTTGGTTTAAGTTTTTTAATTAATATAAATGCTTTAATTAAAGATAAATAAATTGAAAAAGGGATTTTTAATTTATTGATTATTCCTCTAAGGTTTATGTACAAATCAACTATGTGAGACTTGATGTTTATATCATTAGTCAAATATTTTTTACATCTATTATCAGTGGAAATGTGAACTTCTAGTTCTAAGTTTTTAGCTAATTCTTCTGCCAATGCCACTGCTGGAAAAAAGTGCCCGCCAGTACCACCGGCGGTTAGTAATATTATTTTTCTCTTTTTTGGGGGCATAGTTAATATTAACGTGTTTAAATTTCAACATTTTGGAGTCTGTATTTAACCAAAGAAGCTTTTCGTTTAGTAAGGCCAAGTAGCATTCCCATTCCTATGCTAATAGCTAAAGTAGATGATCCTCCATAGCTTATAAAGGGCAGAGTCATACCTTTTGTCGGTAATAAATTCAAACTAACACCCATATTAATAACAGCCTGTAAGCCGAACTGGGAGATAATGCCGATAGCAGCAATTTGGATGAATTTATCATCTTCATGCAGTAGATTAATCAGAATTCTAATTACAATATAAGCAAATGTAATGATAATCATAAGGCAGATAATTGCTCCGAACTCTTCGCCGGCTACGGCAAAAATAAAATCGGTATGTGAATCTGGTAAAAATTGCTTTACTGAACCTTCTCCTGGCCCTTTTCCATATAAACCGCCTGATTCAAAAGCCTCTAATGATCTTGTTACCTGATAATTTTCACTATTAACCGGGTCAAGAAATCGGTTAATTCGAGAGGCTACATGGGGTAGTAATAAATAAGCACCGATGCTTCCGAAAACCGAGGCAAAAATAGCAATAAATAACCAAATGATTGGTAAGCCAGCAACAAATAATTGAATGCCAAAAACAGCTGATACCATCACGAGCATACCAAAATCCGGCTGGATAATTAATAATGCCGCAACACTTACAAACAGTATAAAACATACTTTAAAACTGGGAAACTCCTCGTAATAGTGCAGAGATAATATCCAGCCGGTGACAACAGCAAAAAAAGGTTTCATAAACTCTGATGGTTGATAGGAAAATCCACCTATATTTATCCACCGCGTCGCACCTTTAACTTCAAAACCATAGAACTTAACCAAAACAAGCATAAGTAAGCTTCCTAAAAACCCAAATATGGCAAGTCTCCTAATCCATTTTTTATCCAGTAATGAAAAAGTTAAAATTATTATCACCGCAAGGGCTAAAAATACTACGTGCCTTGAAGAGAAATAATTATCGGTAAGTCCAATTCTATTAGCAACTGCTGGACTCGCAGTAGTCACTAACATCAGGCTAAAAGCAAGGAGAATAACCATGGCAATTATGGTCTGCTGGTCAATTACTTTCCACCATCTATTAATAAAGTTATTTTTTACCGAAGTTTGCATTATTGTATTTTTCTATGCTAGGGGTACTATTAAGCAAGTCTTTCATCTAATTTTCCCTGTTTTTCAAGCTCATACAAATCATCACATCCTCCGACGTGAAAATCACCAATGAATATTTGAGGGACAGTTTTTCTTCCCCCTGCTTTTTGGATCATCTCTTCTCTAATGCTTGGATCTTCAGCGCTTATTTCCTGGTAAGTCGCACCTTTACGGTCAAGTAATGCTTTAGCACGAACGCAGTACGGACAAGTTGTGGTCGTATAGATAGTAATTTTTTGCATAAAAAAACTCGTTATTTTTTGGTAATGATTTATAGTTATAGTTAAAATAGTTCAAGTAGTATACCAGAGTCAATGAGCCTTTTCAAATTACATTCAGAATATAAACCGGGCGGTGACCAACCAAAGGCGATAAAAGAGCTGCTTGCAGGTCTTGAAGCCGAGGAGAAATCGCAAATGCTACTTGGTATTACTGGTTCTGGCAAAACCTTTACCATGGCAAATGTAATTGCTGCCTCAAATAGACCGTCGTTAATTATGGCACATAACAAAACGTTAGCGGCTCAGATTTATTCGGAACTTAAAAGTATGTTTCCAGAAAATGCCGTTGAATATTTTGTTTCATATTATGATTATTATCAACCGGAAGCATATATTCCTAGAACCGATACCTATATTGAAAAAGATTCGTCAATTAACGAGCAGATCGATCTGCTCCGGCATTCTGCAACCAGGTCCTTGCTTGAACGCAGAGACGTAATAGTCGTTTCGTCTGTTTCTTGTATCTATGGTCTTGGTTCACCGGAACTTTATTCCCAGATGACGCAAGAACTCGAAGCTGGTAAAAAATATAAGCGCAGTGAGCTGCTGCTAAAACTTGTGGATCTGCAATATGAAAGAAATGATATTGCTTTTGAGAGAGGTACATTTCGAATTCGAGGGGAATCAATCGATATATTTCCTTCCCATTATGCTACCAGAGCTTGGAGGTTATCTTTTTTCGGGGATGAGCTTGAATATATCAATGAATTCGATCCGCTAACAGGTGAAAAATTTAGAAAGTTAGAGAAAGCTATTATTTATGCTAACTCTCACTTTGTTACGCCAGCTGCGGTAATTAAGACTGCTATTGCCAATATAGAAATTGAATTAGAGGAGAGGTTAGCTTATTTGAAATCTTTAGATAAACATCTTGAGTATCAAAGGTTAAAACAGAGAACGGATTATGATATTGAAATGCTGCAAAGCACCGGAACGTGTAAAGGAATCGAAAATTATTCGAGATTTTTAACCGGTAGGGCAGCAGGCATGCCGCCCCCGACCCTATTTGAATATTTACCAAAAGATGGTTTGTTGTTTGTTGACGAAAGCCATGTAACGATTCCTCAAATTAGAGCGATGTATAATGGTGATCGGGCTCGCAAAAGCTCCCTCGTTGAATATGGATTTAGGTTACCTTCTGCGCTTGATAACAGACCGCTAAAATTTGAAGAATGGATGGAACTAAGACCTCAAACTATTTTGGTCTCGGCTACTCCATCGGCTTTTGAACTTGAAGAAACCCGTGGGGTAATTGTTGAGTTAATTATAAGGCCGACAGGCCTAATTGATCCGGAATGTATAGTAAAACCGGCAGTTAATCAGGTAGAAGATTTAATAGATGAAATAAAAAATACAGTTGCTCGGGGCTTTAGGATTCTGGTAACAACACTTACCAAGAAAATGGCAGAAGATTTGACCTCTTACCTCCAGGAACTAGGTTATAAAGTTAGCTATTTGCATTCAGCTATTCAGACCTTAGAAAGGGTAGAGATAATCAGGGATTTAAGAAATGGTGATATTGATATAATTGTCGGCGTTAATCTACTTAGGGAAGGTCTAGATATTCCTGAATGCGGACTCGTTGCCATTCTTGATGCGGATAAGGAGGGTTTCTTGCGCTCAGAAACAGCGCTTATTCAAACAATTGGTAGGGCGGCTAGAAATAGCGAAGGGAGGGTTTTGCTATACGCTGATAAAATCACAAATTCCATGCAAAAAGCTTTAGAGGAAACATCACGAAGAAGGACTATACAGCAAGAGTATAACAAAAAACATAACATCATTCCAAGAACCATTAAGACCAAGATTCATGCCTTACTTGAACTAGAAAGAGCAAGTAGTGTGGTAAAAACTGATAAAGCTTCTAATGAGCTACAGAATATTATAAATGACCCTAAAAAACTAAAATCCTACATTGATGCTCTCCGTAAACAAATGCGAACCTGTGCAAGTAATTTGGAGTTTGAGGAAGCTACTAAATTAAGGGATCAAATATTTACACTTGAAGAAGCCTTAATTGAATTAATATAAAAATTTTAAATTGTATTAGAGTGCATTAAAGCTTTTGCTTATTTTATAATAACTGAGTATATACTAGGTTGACTATGACAGGAATGTAATATAACTTTTAGTATGTTTAAAAAGGTTGATTCTTAGTTAAAATATGAGTCTCGATATTGATATAATTATTTTTATAGCGTTTTTGGTTACCAACCTTGTTGTGGGGCTTGCTTACGGCCGGGAAGTAAAAACGATTAGTGACTATTCCTTAGGCGGCAGAAATTTTTCCACCGCAGCACTAGTTTCTACTATAGTTGCAACTTGTGTTACGGGCAGTGGATTTTTTATAATTCTTACAAAAACCTATTCTGATGGTTTGTATTATCTTATTCCTACTGTTTTTATAATTATTCAAATGTTTATTACAGTTTACTTCCTGATACCTAGAATGGGAGAGTTTTTGGGGAATGTTTCGGTAGCAGAAGCAATGGGTGATATCTATGGTAAAGAAATACGATTGATAACAGCGATTTGTGGTATCCTTAAAATGGTAGGAGGAATTGCCGTACAGTTTAAGGTATTTGGCAATATATTTAATTATTTCTTAGGAATGGATTCTACTTATGCAATCCTTTTAGCATCAGCAATTGTTGTGGTATATTCTTCTTTTGGTGGTATTAGAGCTGTAACTTATACTGATGTAATACAATTTATTACTTTTGGTTTTGTTGTTCCGTTGATAGGAGTGGTTCTATGGAATCATATTTACAATAACAATATTGCGTTTAGTGAAATAATAGAAAATTCTAATTTTGATTATAAAAAAGTATTGGATATTGGTAACCCCAAATTATGGGACATGATACCATTAATTCTTTATTTTATTATGCCTTCTACAGATCCTACCTCTTTTCAAAGGATTTCTATGGGACGTGATATTTACCAAGCAAGAAAGGCCTGGTTTATTGCGGCAATTTTGTTTGGTTTGGTAACTCTTTCCATATGCTGGATTCCATTTTTGCTTACACTTCTAGAACCAGGACTGCAACATAATCAAGTAGTTAATTATTTAGTAGATAACTATACTTTTGTAGGCTTAAAAGGCTTAATGATAATAGGGATAGCAGCTATGGCCATGTCTACTGCGGATTCACGTATTAATGCCGCAGCAGTACTATTTGCCAATGATATTGGAAAAACTTTTAACATAAAAATAAATGAACTAGTTTTATCTAAATTATTCTCTTTAGTATTAGGTATTTTTGCTACCTATCTGGCAATTATAAAAACTGATTTGCTTAGTATAGTAATGACTTCAGCAAGTTTTTATTTACCAATTGTAACTGTACCCTTATTACTAGCCATTTTTGGTTTTCGTAGCACAAAAAAGTCAGTGTCGGCAGCAATGGTGGCAGGATTTTTTGTTGTGTTAGTTGGCAATATTTTTGAGGTGAAAGCTGATACTATATTGATAGGAATGCTCGTCAATATGATAGTTCTTTTTGGCTTTCATTATATATTTAAGCAGGCAGGGGGCTGGGTAGGGATTAAGGATTATAGCTATTTGGAAAAGAGCAAGAAGGAAAATAACCGGATGATATCAGCTTTGGT
>Ga0214919_10002326_pt1 | contig 30004 bp, 25 predicted proteins | sample LL1503_MetaG_FD_177994 | JGI IMG/M metagenome (GOLD analysis project Ga0214919, IMG submission 177994) | Freshwater microbial communities from Lake Lanier, Atlanta, Georgia, United States - LL-1503 | ecosystem: Environmental > Aquatic > Freshwater > Lake | place: USA: Georgia | collected... | reverse complement strand
CGTTTTGCGTGATATTGAAGGCGACCCAATTATTATCAAAAAGAAGGGTGCGAAGAATAGCAAGATTATCTATGATTTAGAACATGGCGGCGTGAAGGAGGTTGAAACCAGCGAATATGAACGTCTCAATTACAGCATGACGAACAACCAAATGATTTCTTTAGGACGTTACATTTTGCAATTGGAGGCGACGTATTCGAAGTTGTTTCAGAAAAAGCTGGGCGTGGATGTAGAATGGGCCATCGACGGCACGGACCAAAATATTTACATTATTCAAACCCGTCCCGAAACCATTCATAGTAATGATGGAGAAACGCTCGAGATTCACAATTATATAATGGATAAGCGCAGTAATATATTGGTGACCGGTGTTGCTGTGGGTGATAAGATTAGCAGTGGTCGGGTTCGTATTTTGAAGGACATTCACGACAGTGCGGAGTTTGAACATGGCGATATATTGGTTACGGATATGACTACACCCGATTGGGAACCCATTATGAAAATCTCGTCGGGGATTATTACAAACAAGGGTGGGAGAACATGTCACGCCGCCATTGTTGCGCGCGAATTGGGACTCAATGCGGTGGTCGGCGTGGGAAATGCGACGGCGAAATTAGAGAATACAGATACCGTTACGATTTCTTGCGCAGAAGGAGAAACGGGATTCGTCTATGATGGTATTCTCCCATTTCATGTGGATAAATTGGCCGTCTCGGCGAATATGAAATTACCAGTAAAGTTAATGTTGAACGTGGGCAATCCGGAATGCAGTTTCGAGAATTCACTCATTCCTAATTGTGGCGTTGGATTGGCTCGTTTGGAATTCATCGTGAGCAACTATATCAAAATCCACCCCATGGCGCTGTACAATTATCCCAATATTCGCGACGATATTCGCGAAAAGGTATATCAGATCATTGGGAACTACGACAGTGGAAAATGGTATTTTATCAAACGTTTAGCAAAGGGCATTGCAAAAATTGCCTCTTCATTTTACCCGAATGATGTGATTGTCCGTCTGTCCGATTTCAAATCCAACGAATATCGCAATTTGATTGGCGGTGAATTATATGAACCGAATGAAGAGAATCCAATGATCGGATGGCGCGGGGCATCGCGATATTATTCGGCCGATTACAAAGACGCATTTAAATTGGAATGCGAGGCGATCAAATACGCGCGTGATGTGATGAAAATGACGAACGTTGTGGTGATGATTCCCTTTTGTAGAACACCAGCGGAATGTAAATTGGTGATTGAATCTATGGCGTCTCACGGTCTTGTACGTGGAGAAAACGAATTGCGTATTTTCTTGATGTGCGAAATTCCGTCCAATGTGATTGAAGCAGATCTGTTTAGCCCTATGATTGACGGCGTTTCTATCGGAGGAAACGATTTATTGCAACTTACAATTGGTGTGGATCGAGACAGTGAAAAAATCTGCTATTTGTCCAATGACGAAAACGTAAGTTATCGGCGCATGATTCGCATGGCTATAAAAACGTACAAGGAGCATGGAGTGAAAGTTGGGTTTTGCGGGCAACAACCCTCCGATAGCATTGAATTTTGCAAGTTTTTAATTAGCGAAAATATAGATACGATTTCGGTAACACCAGATTCTGCTCTGAAAACCATCCAGAATTTAGGGAAATTATAATAGCGCACATAATATAACACATACATAATTATGAAAATTATTTATTGTGATGGTATATTCGATTTATTTCACGTCGGACATTTACGGCATTTAGAACAAATCCGCGCATTATTCGACGAGCCCATTGAGTTGATTGTTGGTGTCGTTTCGGATATGATCGCAGCTGGTTACAAACGGGTTCCGATTATGAATGAACAACACCGATTGTCCATTTTACAGGCATGCATTTACGTAGATCGCGCCTTTATTACAGATGTTTTGGTCATGGATGAGGCATTTTTACACACACATAATATCGATTATGTTGTCCATGCATTTACGGAAGCAGATAAGGAAAAACAGCGCGAGTTTTTTAGAATTCCCATTGAATTAGGAAAATTCATTGAAATGGATTATAATATCGGTATTTCGACAAGTCAAATTATTAACGAATATTCTTTGATGCAATCTGATATTCAAGAGTCGCCGTTAGATCATTGTCGAACGAAATGCGAAATCGCGCCGACCGATAGAGTATTGGTTGTGGGACAATATATTGGCGACATTGGTACCAAACAATGTATATGTTTAGATACAAATCAATCTCGCGCCGCGCAAGATATGGTTCATGCACAATATCCAATTATTTGTTTTGCGCATGATATTCGCATATTCAAGCCCGCATATTTTGACTATATTGTATTATCTAACCAAGAATATGAGGCTGATAATTTGCATGATGAGCTAAAACGTGTTTTTAATGGACGCATAATTATTGCGACATAGAGTAAAATGTACTATATTTTAATGTGTAATACATTTATAGAAAATGGTGTTGGTTGTCCTGAGACACGGCGAATCGGAATGGAATCATTTGAATAAATTCACCGGAATCACTGACGTTATGCTAAGCAATAATGGACGTAAAGAGGCGGCCGACGCCGGTGCAATACTACAAAACTGTGAGTTTGATGCGATATTCACAAGTGATTTAGTACGAACGATCGAGACAGCTCAAATTATCGCAAATATGCAATCAAACACAACTGCATTAATGCACGTGGTCGATTTCCAAGAGCGTGACTACGGTGACTTAACTGGAAAAAATAAAACCGAGTTGGCGGAATTGTATGGTGCAGAACAGGTTAAAACATGGCGACGTTCCTACCGAGTGGGTCCGCCAAACGGGGAAAATTTGGATCAGGTAAAGATGCGCGTAGGAAAAGCGTACGATACGTTGGTTAAACATTTGGTTGAAAATGGAAAACGCGTGCTTATCGTTGCGCATGGTAATAGTCTCCGCGCGCTTTTTGTGCATCTTGGGTTAAAAGACGAACGTAGTATCGAAGATTTTGATATTAGTACCGGAATACCGATTCAAATTGATAGTGTGAATTGCAAGTATCGATACGAAAATGCCTATGTATTGTCGGCGTATCAAATGATAGATAGTCGCGGCTATCCGTCTTTAGAAGTACAATGTTTGGACCGCCGAACACGGAAATGTTTGGGAAAGGGTTCTACTCCAAGTGGTGCATCGTGCGGTTCAACCGAGGTCTGTGAAATGCGCGATGGTAATAAATCACTATATCATGGTAAATCGGTATTTGGTGCAGTTGAAAATGTGGGTCTATTAAATCAGCATTTTGTCTTGTCCAAAAAAACAATTGTCGATTTAACTCATTGCGACCAACAATTGATTCAATTGGACGGTACAGAAATGAAAACTAAGTATGGAGGGAATACGAGTACGGCGGTCAGTTTTTGTATTGCGGACACAGCGGCCAAGATGCGAGGATTAGAATTATACGAATATATCGCCGAACATTATGGATTGCGTAAGTCCAAAATAAGTAGTACGAAATTACCAACCCCTTTCGTGAATATTATCAATGGTGGGAAACACGGGGTTACTGAGGATTTGAAAATCCAGGAATTTATGATTTTCGCACGAGAAGACATGACCACATCATTGAAAATGCGCGTATATTGCGAAGTATATCACACTCTGAAAAAAATATTGGTTGAGCGATATGGCGAGCAAGCCAAGAGTATTGGCGACGAAGGTGGATTTTGTCCGCCCATTTATAGTGCAGAAGAGGCTCTTTCGGTTATTGAAGAGGCGATTGAAAAATCCAATTATATTGTGGGTCATGACGTGTTTATCGCATTGGACTGCGCCGCCAGCGAATTCTATCATGCGGATACGCGGTTGTATGAAGTAGAAAAGGATCGCTTATTAACCAGTTCGGAATTGGTCGATTACTACGGCGATTTGATAGACAAACACCCGGCTCTGAAAAGTATCGAAGATGGTTTTCACGAAAGTGACTATGGTGCGTGGAAAGAATTTTACGCCCGTTTTTCCGATAAAATGATGATTGTGGGCGATGATCTCTTTACGACAAATCCGCGCCTAATAAAACAGGGTTTGACTGAAATGTGGGCAAACACCCTTTTGTTAAAAGTCAATCAGATTGGTACGATTACCGAGGCAGTACAGGGCGCAAAACTCATGATAGATGCGGGTAATGATGTGATCGTATCCCATCGGTCGGGTGAAACGAACCATGCTTATATTGTCGATTTGGCCGTCGGAATTGGTGCAAAATATCTGAAGATTGGGAGTCCATGCAGAGGAGAGCGTGTGGCTAAGTTCAACCGTCTGTTAGAAATTGAACACCAGTTAATGCATCATACACCATCGAACGATTAGATAATTGACGATTCTACTATGAAATAATGTGTTGAATAACAACATATGATTTATGCGCGAGTGGAACGCTTCTTCATCGTTCTCCTAACATTCTTGTTATGTATCTTGCGACAGTAGGTGCGTTTCTTCCCCGATGCGACCTTGCACCCCCTTAGTTTTTTGCACTTATTTGGCGTAACGCGCTTACCTTTACAAATACTGTGAGACATTATTCATTATAATGATAAAATAATCGAGGGTATGAGAAGGATTATTGAAACAATTCCAATCCCGTCAATGTATCAAATGTGATATATTCAATTGCCGCCCCTCCTCCAGTAGAAATGTGCGTAAAACCATGTTCGAATTTATTTACAAAACCGGCAGTATCTCCACCACCAACAATCACCTTTTTCATGGGATGTGACTTCAATTCTTCCATTAACATGGTTACCAATAGCTCCGATCCCTTTTTGTATTTCGCATCTTCCACCACTCCCAATGTCCCATTCCAAAATATAATATCATGCTGTGAAATCAATTGATGCAGCCGGTTTAACGATTGAATTCCAATATCGAAAAAGTTTTCATAGGGACTGGATTCTTGGGTAGAAATATGTTTCGGGGTTTCATTTAAATTCGATGCACATAGACCATCGGTCATTAGGGTGATTTTGGCTTTGTGTGATCCGATTTCTTCTAAATACTTCGTCATATCATTCTTTAATAAGCTATTAATGTTCCCACCCGCAATGAATATATGATCGGCCTTCTTACATAAATTTTTTAGTAATTCCAACTTGTCGTCCATTTTACCTCCACCAATGATCGCCAAGATCTTCTGATTGCCGGGGTTTTTAGTAATCGTATTGAGTGCCTGCAATTCCGTATGAATCAAATAACCGTATGCGCGGTCGGGTGTATTGATTCCCTTAATACTCAAATGATCACGATGCGCACACCCGAATGCGTCATTTACGTAAATGTCGCCAAAACGCTGGATGAGTTTGACCACTTCATTGTCCGGATCCATATTTTTATATTCCGTCTCTTCTTCATGAAAACGCATGTTTTCCATCAAATAAATCGTTTGTTCTTCGTGTTGCAAAATATCCAACGATGATTGTGAAACACCGTCGGGTAAAAAAATAACAGTCATATTCAAGTACATTTCCAACCTTGAAAGGAGAACTCGAGTGCTGTATTTGGGATCTCGAACAATTGGTCTCCCCATATGAGATAAAATGACCAACCGTTTGGGTCCGTCCGACAAAATACGTCGAATCGTGGGGAGCGAAGAAGTAATCCGATAATCATCTGTAATGGCCCCGTTTTTCATGGGCACGTTCAAATCCAATCGTAAAACAACATTTCGTCCAGTAAAGCAATGGTTGTCTATGTAAAATCGGTCCTTTTGCGCATGGGAACACATCAGTTGCGCCAGCTTGATCACTTGGCTCGCATAAGACCATTCATTATCGTACCACACCATGAGTTTAAAACGGTTATCGCCCAAGTGCATACATGCAGTGCTATCTATAATGGACGGACATTCGGTAGAAATGAAATCGGAGCTGACTAAATTGGTATTGGTCAGTTGTAAATATGGGTCTTCACGTATAATATCCAATAGCTCGGACAATGTGGTGGTTTTAGACAATTCAACGTTCAAATCGACCAAAGATACGTTATTAACAGGGACGCGGATCGAGGTTCCGACGATTTTGCCTTCAAGTGATGGGATGACCTTATATATAGATGATGACGCCCCCGTTGTGTGTGGAATAATATTGTTAAATATGGAGCGGTCAGTGCGACTCTTGGAATGCGCCGCATCAACCACTTTTTGACTCGCGGTAGAGGCGTGAATGGTGGTAAAATTCACGTTTCTGATACCGTAACGCTCTTCTAAATGACGCAAAACTGGGGTTATGCAGTTGGTGGTACAAGATGCACCACTGACTATTTTCTCACCCGCATATGTTTTGTGATTCGCACCATAGACAAATAGAGGGGTATCGTCCTTCGCAGGCGCAGACATGATTAAATATTCCACATTGTGCTGTTTTGCTTTTTCCGTGGTCAAATATACGCCGGTTGCGTCAATCACGTGATTTATACCATACGACGACCAATTTAATTGTTTCGCATCGCGATTTCGGATTACATGTGTGATTCGCCCATTGACTGAAAACGAGTTTTCGTTCAATATTTTCACATCAAACTTCTTGTCGTAATGATGTACAGAATCGAATTTCAAATAGTGTTCCAATTTGTGAATATCAAACTCGGGTGCGTTGATTGTCTTTATGTGCAAATCTGTATTGTGAATCAGTTGGAGAAAAATACATTTCCCAATACGTCCAAAACCATTTAGACCGATCGGCGTCATGTTTTATATATATATTCTCTTTGTAAAAACTCTTTATACGGGTTTTTATGTGATATTTTTGAATATACAGTATATGGGTTATTATGTATCGTTACATATATACAGTAACATGGCACCTCGCATGTGGGGACATACAAACACGCATCAATCTCATGCGGCGAAGTATAAGCGCTTGAAAACGGGAATTTTAGATCCAAGTTTAACAAGTGCGACGAATTACAGTAATATTGCCCGAAATACGATGATTTTCCGCAGGTACCCCATTTTGGTATTGAAAAATCCAAATAATGGTGTTGCCGATATAGTGATTAGTGCAAGTGTAAAAGCGACCTATGTTCAACGACAATTGACGACCAAGATATTCTGCATACAATATATACGATGAAACGGCCAGTAAGAGATCCCAAAACGGGGACATATACGATTCAGGGTAAGGTATATCCTGAATTATTTGGCTCGAGAGAGCAGGTTGTGAATGGAACTGCGTACAAGACCAGTGGCGGGTTGACGGTGGAAGATTTAGTCATGAATAAGTGGGGGCGTATTGTTTCGGCAGAAAAACACAAAACGGCCAAGAAAGAACTACGTTTAGAAAAATATGGCTATTTTGCGAAAAAGGGAAAATTCGGCTATGTGAAAAAGGGGGGGACCCGCAAAAATCGGGGCAAGGGATCTGTGAAAAATCGCGAATAAAATGTTCTGCTAACAATTGAAAAAATTCTATTGTTAGTATATAAAATGTCCGAACATAAACATACTGTTGGATCTAGAGCAGAGGTGTTTCACGGAACCGCGAAACATACAAGCGGGGGTTTAGAGAAGAGTGATCTGTTGAAGAACAAGTGGGGTCGTATTGTTTCCGCCAAGAAGCACAAGACCGCCAAGAAGGAGAAGCGTCTCCAGAAGGCGGGTTTTTTCGCAAAGAAGGGTGAATTCGGCGTGGTGAAGCGTATTACCATGAAGCAGCGAAAGTCCATGAAGAAGAGAGGAGGGGCGGCTACAAGTGCTCCATATATTGTTTAAAATAAACACAATGGCGAAATACATATACGTGCTCCATTCAATTGTGTAGCACGCATATGAAAATACCGATGTTCGCAGTCATCGGGTGTTTCTCGCAGTCCAACTAGTCGCCCAACCGCCGTCTCATTTTCTGTTATCCATTCGCGCGGTATAATTTCGATGTTCTTGTGGATATTCCATTCATATAAAACTCCCTCAAATTTTGCGCTTCGATATATACCAAATCCGTTGAAGGCACTTTCACATTTTAGTAACCCATATTTAGGCGCATTTTCTGCGACTTCTGTTAATTTATCTTGGACATAACGCCGCATTACTTCGACCAATAGTCCTCCTCTTGTAAAATTCCAACAGCTAAATACGTATGGGCGTATAGACAATGCCCATGCATCATAATAAATGGGGCGATTGAACGTTAGGGCGTCCCATTCTGCATTTTCTTCGGTACGTTCCTTGTCCAAAAATAATTGTAATGCATTTAAATTCATATTCCCGGCACATACGTCGTCCATATCCATCATAATAAAATACTCAAACTTTGGCGTATCTTCTCGACGCATATATTGCAGAATTGCATTCCGCCCCCCCGCAATATTTTTGGTGCGAATATTACCAACATATTCGTGATTTATTAAAACGACCATTTGGTCTCTTTTAAATTGATTTACCCAGTTTTTCAAGACCTCTAATGTATTGTCTTCGGAAATATCGTATGCGATTACAATGCGAAACGAATCAAACAACTCGGCTATTTTTTTAATATTTTTAAATACGCGATGCAAGTATTGCTCACAATTTCGAACACATCCGCAAATATAGGCATTTAGTGGTTTCATAATAAATAGATTCGGGTATGAAGTATAAATCTATTTATTTACATTGATTTTAACGGAAATGTGGGCAATCCGTGTCCAAACAAAATCATATATATCAGTGCAATCGCTGCGATTAGAATGCTGCGGTTTTCGGCAGTGGGTTGGCTTTGCCCCAAAATAAACGTCATAAATAGATACAATAGTGCGCCGATTATTGCGGAATGCACAACCATCATTGATCCTCGTTCCATATTCATAGTTATACAATTACATTAGATATTTCTCCTTGAATGCTTCTGGAGTTAGAACTTGAACGCCGTGTTTCTTCGCTGCGGCTACCTTACCGGTATCACTTTCTACATCCGGCGTAATAACAGCGAATGTTTTGCTACTCACGCTTGTCCCCAGTGATGCGCCCGCGTCGGACAACGCCTTTTCCAAATCTTTATCGCGCGTTCCACTCATTACTACGGACTTTTTATAAAGAATGTGATTTACGTCGGTAGATGCTAAAATAGGCATGGGTGTAGATGAGATCTTGGACATAAATCCACATTCGTCTAAAAATGTAAGGAATTTCGGAATGTGTTCAACAAATGTTGTGGCGGTCTTGGTCGCCATTCCCTTAATTTCCGCTAGTTTCCGGGTTTTGGTTGCCGGGTCATCACTTGAAGTCAATATATCGGGATATTCTTCCAAAATAAGTACGATCTTTCGATCGCCAAATCCTCGCCCTAACATGTTAGATGCGCTCATAATAGTGGCCAGTGATGCCTTTTCCGCTTTTTCTGAAATTCCCTTGTGCAGTTTGTCGGCCATTTTCTCTTGGAACCCTTCGATCGTTAAAAAATCGCTCTTGGACATGCGAAGTATTTTAGGAATAGTATCAAATCCCGATTCTACGATGCGCGAAACATTTCCCTCGCCTAAACCATCGACTTCAATGCCTTTGAAGAATCCAGCAATATTCTTTTCGCGAACGGTCATATTCTCGTCCTTGTTTTCCAACATAATATCAACATGAGTATCGTTCCATACATAGGGGACATTGGGCATCAGACCTTGCTCGGCCGGAGTGATGACCGACTTTATATACGGAATCACATCACCGCTACGGATTAACTGGATGAGAGCACCAACACCAATGCGGTTTTGCTCAATGAATGCACCGTTAAACCCAGTAGCATATTCGATTTTGACTCCGCTTAAATGAACGGGTTCAATTCGAACGCGCGGCTTCAAATACCCGTCTTTACTCGCGTTCCATTCTACATCAAGAACTTTAGTTTCCGCCATTTGGTCAGACAACACCATTTTAAATGCGAATGAATGATCGGGATTGCCTGCTGTTCTTGGATATATCTTATCATTGGTCACAATTACACCATCGATTTCATAGTCATAATTTGTGCGCCAATCGACCAATATCTTGGACAAGTCCTCATTGGTTATATCGCCATGGGTTTCATTGCGAACTGTTTTGAAGCCGAGCTCCTCCAATTTTTTCATTTGTTCGCTTGGATTTAATGTGGGTACGATAACTTCATATGCGACAAAATCCATATCATATACGGTTTCATTTACAGAAACACGATTCACCGTTCCTGCAACTAAATTGCGTGCATTGGCGAACTTGTCTCCATACTTTGATTTGAATGTATTTTTTTTCATAATAAACTCACCGCGCACCACGATACCCTTTTCTTTGGGTAAATTCAAATAGGATATAAAATGGGTAACATCTTGACCAACTTGCCCGTCTCCGCGAGTATAAAGTTTGGGTGTTTCGCCTTCGGTTGTATATAGACCACTAACGCCGTCCAATTTACACGATAATACATAGGGACCCCTATATTTAGCCTTCCATGTGACTAGTGCTTTGGTATCGGGCTTGATTTTATCCATGGACGCCATTTCGTATGGTAATTTGACCTTGTTTTTCTCAACGGGGGCGCCGATTTTGCCGACCACATTATTTTTGGGATACTTCTGTTTGATGTAGTCCTCTAAAATATCATATTGATTGTCTGTAATAAGCGGCAAATCATTTGGACCCAGATTTCGATAAACCTCGTTTGTTTTGATTAACATGGCGTTCAACGTAGATTCGTGCAATTTATCTAATACATTGGCCCCACCCGTTTTAAAATGTTGAATCGCGTGTAGAACGGGGTCGTCCGAGCCAGAATCATCATGTGTGATTTTACAAATGGGGCACTGATGGTCTTCTTCTACATTTGGCGCATTTTTTAACGTTTTTTTCTTGGACATGGGTTTTCTTTTTCTAGTCTCATTCATTATCTTTATTTTCTTTTCATTTGATTTTGGTGGTGATTTGGGCTTCTCATCGGGTTTCTCTGCTGGTGATTTGGGTTTCTCTACCGGCTTAATTGCCTTTCGTTTCTTTAATGTGACTTGTTTGGCGCTTTCTTTTGCACGTTTTTTTTCTGTTTTTGCGCGTTCCTTTTCAGATTTCAATGCGAGTTTCGCATCCTCTTTTTCTTTTTTTTCAATATCTTTTATGCGCTCCTTTTCTTCCTTACCCGCATTTTTTGCGGCATCTTTGCGCGCCTTGTCTTCACGTTTTATAGCTTCCCGTTCTTCCTTTTCCGCCTGTTTTTTAGTCACACCTGTATCATTTCGAGTACCCATTTCTTGTATGGCTATTGTAATATTTTCCTTGACTTCGGCAATGGGCACTGCGGGTAATTCAATTATCGGGGAACCGGCCAAATCGACTACTGCCCGCCCATCCACACGTTCCTCTGGATTTTTATATTGCATATTTAAAAAGGCGAATATAGACCGTTCGTCCGGAAACAAAAAATCTATTTTACCGCCCTTCTTTTTTCCATCCATTGCGTGCATACCATGCTCATTTAATGAATATCCCATGGACAAAGCGCGACCGCGCATAACAGTATTGAAAATCTTGCTTCCTGTAAAATATAATACTGCGAACGGATACTCCTCCGGTGATGTGTAAAGAAAATCGACTCGGCGCGCGCGGGTTGCACCGGGCAACTTCGCAATTACCAAACTCTTCGTTGGACCACGGGACAACAATTCCAAAATTATCTTCTTGTCCAAGAGTTCGTCTATGAACGACTTGAAAACCTCCTTATTTTCTGCCGTAATAATGGCGTCAATGTCGCCTGACGTCTTGGCCCCACGTCGATAACTACCTACAATTTCATATTTTGCACCAGACATCTTCACCTTTTCAAATGCGGTTTCAAACATTTCATTGTAATCGTCTATTTCGGACCGTGGAATTCGGTCCAAGATATCGGCATAATATTTGAGACCCTTTTTCTGCACATCATTAAGTAATTCGTCTTGTCTTTCGCGCAATTCGTCAATTGTTTTTATACCTAAATTCACCAACTCGGAAGCCTTTTTGGGCCCAATGCCGTAAATTTCGGAAAAGACGTTTTGCGGATCAGCCCGTTCTCGTTCTAATACACGTAATGTGCCCGTTTTCACATATTCGTCGATTTTTTTGGTAATCGTAGTCCCAATACCAGGCAGTTTTTCTAATGCATGATAATTTTCGTGTGTAATTTCAGCCGGATACATGACGAGCGTTTCTTGGGCCTTTTGATATGCACGAGCGCGGAATGGCTCACCTCGTTTCGTCATAAAACCGGCAAGTTCGTCTAATATATCAATTAATTTCTCGTTAAGCCGCCCTTTAACGACGACGACATTCGATTCTTCTACTACTTGTTGTGGTTTTAAAAGGGGAATGTCCAAGATTTCGTCCTTAGACAATTCCCGGTTCTTCTTGGTTACACGTATTTTCACAATTTTTCCAGTGGGATGCGGTCCGCCTTGTACAAGATCCATTATTTTATTACGATAGGATTTTTGCTCCGCCATCTTGTCCGAAACTGTATATATAGTTTCGGATATATTAGTATTACCAGTAACATCCGCCCTCGACATTTTTACTGTTTTTCGGGCGCTCTGACTCTTTTGGGCGCGACCAATGTTCATTCATAAACAACCTTACTATATCAGGACGCTCTTTTATCCATCGCGCACCTAAAATACCGAAATACATTTGCAAAACACCCCCCACATAAATGGCGGATTTTCCCTTTTCGAAAATATGTGCGCATATGGGGTTCGCATATCCACCACAAGACACCAGCGCAACATCAAATGTATCCAATATCGCATCAACTCGCGTTTTAAAATTATCAAGTTCTATACTAAATTCGCGCGAAGTTTCGCCTGCTTGTGTTTGTGGGGGCTTTAAAATAACAAATTCACAATCTGGGAACAAATCGATCCCGTCGTATATTTTTTCACGAATGGGTATTTTTTCACGAAGTGTATCCTCAAACGGACTTATTAGCAAAATACGCTGCCCTTTTAATGCATGTGTCCAAGGCGTCGAATATATGTAATGAAAAATATCAAAGGCAAGCGCCCATATAATACTGCGCGATGGACCAAACACCCGCTGCATATAATTGTGCGATTGTGCAATGTGTCCAATATAATTTCCCTGTAAATCCCATCCGGCAAATACTTCGCAATGTTCGAATGCACGTAAATAATTGTCGGAATATTGAACGAGTGATTGCATCGAAGATAATTGGATTCCCGCATTGTTTTTCATAGCGGGTGTAACATTACGTATATACTCGAGCAATTTCGGATGCGCATTTGGCCCGTGTTCTTTGATTATGTGTGCATAGACCGCAACATTATTTTCAATTCCAGAAATGCGCGGTATAATGAATTGTTTATTTGCCTCGATTTTCGAGACAATATATGTGCGAAATTTTGAATTGTCTTCAAACTGAATATTATCCAATCCACCCGCGAATCTTGATATGGTAGCCAGATCAATACCCAAACACACCGGCATTTGTAATGGATTATATCCATATGGAACGACCACACCCCATGGTTGTGGTACCGCATCCTTCATATTATAATTACGCGATTTGCTTGAATGCACGTGAAATGTTTGTATAAATGGGGGATCATTTAGAATTTCATATCCAAGAACGCGCATCAAATATACCATTTTGTTATCACACCCAGGTTGCCCAAATTGAAACCCAAACGCGGGCTCGTGACGCTCTTTTATCGGGAAATTTGAATGAAAAATCCATGTGTCCTGACTATCGAATCTGGGACCAAATAGGGGACATTGCGACAAATTTGATGATATATATTCGTACCGCAATAGCGAATACATTTGTTTGCGGGTGGAAAGTTCGGATCTGCGCAAGTTATGCAAGCCGGTATCTGAAAAACAAATATCGGAATTTAGCAATATATGATACCCGCGCAGATCGTTCTTGCGAATATACGAAAAGACATCTTGAAACCGAATACGCCGACCAATGACCGTTTGTAGTATTTTACTGGAATGGATACCGAGCTCTTTTGTATTATATAGTCTCTCGCCCAATAAATGTATAAATCCGATATCTTGGCGGGATGCATTTGTGCGAAGGCAGTGCTGTAATTCACGAAGGCGAGTGTTGTCGTTTGGAATAAAAAATTGTGTGTATAAATGAATTGTATCTGTACATATTGTCGTTCCAGTAGAACTTTTAGATGATATGCTAAAAAATTTCATTTACTATCGCGACTCAACAATACACATATATTTTGAATGATTCTGTATCGTTTTTTATTCAATTTATTAATATGTGTATAAATATAGTAGGGCATGCTTCCATTTTATTTACATCGAAAAATAAAACCGATACGGATAAACGAAACGCGGGAAATAAAGGAAACGAGGGAAACCATTAATCATATAATAAAGAAATATGATGTACCGAACGAGTTTGATTGGAAACGGTATGTGATATCAAACCCCGATTTAATTAAAAACGGGATTATAACACAAGAACGCGCAATAAAACATTGGAATGAATATGGGCACCGAGAAAATCGTAATATTGCGGACTATGGAAATTTCAATTGGAGGCATTATATTATTGCAAACGCGGAATTAATTGAACAAAATAAAATTACACAAGAAGATGCATATGAACATTGGATTACGCGCGGATACAGAGAAAAATTACCGTTATATAAAAACGATTTCGATTGGAAAATATATGCTGAAATAAATACAGATTTGCGTGATCACAATATTATTACTGAAAACCAGATATTAGATCATTGGATACGTCACGGATATAAAGAGGGACGAGCATACAAAATAGACAATTTCGACTGGTTATTTTATATCGCATTCAATTGTCTATATTATGGAAATATTACAACAGAAATGCCCGCTGTGTTGCACTGGTTACGTAATGGAAAACACAACGCAATCTCACACACTACACTGACTACATGTTATCAGAAAATGAGAGAATATGATTACAGTTGCGTGAATATGAATATAGCATTGCAATTTAATGGGTTAAAAACATATGACCGTTTAAGCAATCAATCGAGTGCGAATTCAACCGGATTGGATCAGTGTTATTTATATACTATACAGACACGTAATACGCCCATGTTTCGAAATTTGGAAAAAATAGATATTGATCAATTAAACAAATATAAGGCATTTTTATTTATCGTAGATTTCCCGTGTTTTGGTGGTGGATGCACTATGTTTTTGAGTTCAATTATTAGTAATTACAAAGAACATGTCGATTTTTTAATAGTCCGAACATTTAACAACAAGATACATTGGTACATCAACGACGAACAAATCCTAATATACCCAACCGACATTGAAGACGCATGTGGATTATTAAACGCATTAAAATCAAAAATCAAGAAAATATTTGTGAATTCGATTATTGGCCATTCAAAACAATTGTTGGATGCGATTTTTGCAATGAAAATGCATATATCTACAATAACCCACGACTTTAAATTATTATTTGACGACCCGCACCCATATTATTACGAATTAGACCGTATTGTCCCAAATAAACTGATTGACCCACATAAATTTAATACTGTTTATACACAAAATATTGGTAATCTGCACACATTTGGGAAATATTTAAACAAAAACCAGGAAATAGTTATATGCCCACTTCCGGATTTTAAATATAGAAGGGAACGTATATCTACGCAAAATGATAAAACGGTCATTGGTGTATTGGGCGATATTTCAGACGTGAAAGGTTGTATATTAGTGTATCATGTAATTAAAATGATTCGTTCTATGCCCGACCAGTTTGAACTCATCGTGTTTGGTAATATTAATGTCCCCTATGTTACAAAATATCCGTATAAATCGGTTGAACATTTAAATGAATTATTAGTAAAACATAGGCCAAATTTATGGTTAGAAACCTCATTATGGCCCGAAACATATTCTTATACATTAACATTAATGATGATTACTCGGTTACCAATATTGTATCAAAATAAATTCTATCCATGTGCGGTACAAAATCGATTGAGTAAATATCCAAGCGCATTCTCGTATAATTCAATTGAAGAAGTTGATATAAAGCGGCTGAATATGCTAAAAAAGAACCATTTTTTTACAATAAAACCTGAAATTATATATCCAGATTATTGGAGTGAGTATTTTAGTAATTATAATAATATGCAAAAATTGATTGCCTATAATGATCAAAAATCTGCAAAAAATGTGGTAATTATTACGTCAAAAATTTACACGACGCAATTACCCTTTTCGTATTCATCTACGCGGTCAATTTACACGCCCGATCAGAGATTTGCACAAACATTGGATACGATTGTATCGATTCGATCCAATATTCCAGATGTGATAATTGTATTATTTGATAATTCCACTTTTACAGAGGAACAATATGTATTACTTGATAAATCGGTTGATCATTTTTTAAATATAACCAATAATACAATTGTGAATGAATATACCAACAAAAGCGCGCATAAAATTTACGGCGAAGTTGTACAAACATACGAACTATTGTTATATTTAGAGCGTACTTTATCGCATAGAATACATATTCAAAATGTGTTCAAGATATCGGGACGATATGTGATCAATGATCAGTTTTGTTACAATAAATACGACAATGATGATATTATATTGAAGCAAAATGTCGCCGTGACGGATCGGAAATATTATTTTACATGTTTCTATAAGTTTTCATATAAACGGTTTGCACAAGTGTTTGATGTAATACAAAAGGTGTATAATGGGATGAGCGAGTCGATTCATGCGAATAAAGATTGGGAAGTATTATTGCCGCAATTATTGGAATACGACATACACGAGATTGAAACTTTAGGCATCACGCAAAATATTGCGGTGTGGAACGATAAAAGCCAGGTTTAAACCATTGAGCAATTAAAATGCCCCCTTTTAAATCTTCGCTGGTATAAACCGATGAACATTTATATCCAACGGTTACATTGAAAGAAATAAACGGCACACCGAATTCGTGCGGATTTAAAATTTCAATGGTGTAAAAAATCTTTTAATTCTATGGGGCTAAAATTAAAATGTGCAATGATACGTGAGATAGAAAGGCTCGTTTTTTTGAATTGAAATATATATGAGTATATTTAAATAACTCATATATTTAAATGAAAACAATATTATTTACAAACGCGCGCGATGAAGCCGATATTTTAGAATGGGTTATACATCATCATAACATCAGATTTGACCAAATATATATCACGGATCATAAATCGCAAACACCTATACATAATATCGTTGAACATATACCAAATGTATTTGTCCGCAGATTAGACTGTGAAACGGTATTAAAAAATAATTTGATAAGTGAGGCGGTCAAGTATGCGAATGATAATCATTACGATTGGATGTTATATTTGGACGCCGACGAATTCTTGATTTTGCCTAACGACAAAAATGTGCAATCATTTTTGCACAAATATGAAGATTTCGATATGATTGCTATGAACTGGCTGTTGTTTGGTTCCAATTACCATAATCAAAAACCTCAGGGGACGATTTTGGAAAATTATACACGTTGCGAACCACAATTCAACGTGCATATTAAGAGCTTTGTACGACCATTATGTGTCGTGAGGGTTCCGTCTGATGGTGGCCCACATGTATATGTAATACGTGAATTTGATCGGGCGGTTGGGACAAACAAGATACAAATGATCAAAGCACACCCCCATTTTTTTAATCAATTGGGACATATGGCGAATGTGGAAGATATCAATAAAAATAGTGCCTATGTCGCGCATCACATATTCCAATGTTTTGAAACATACCAGCAACGAAAAGTATTTCGAAAACGCGACGACAACAACGAAGATTGGTCGTGGAAATTTAATGATACTGAGATACATAAACATTATAATCAAATTGAAAATCGATATCCATGTGAAAAATATAACGAAAAAAACAAGAAGGTAATGGATTTTTACAAACAATTACAGGAAAAATAAAAGAAGACTTGATCTAGACACGATTATTTTACCATTTTTCAACAGTAAAATAATCACCGAATTCGGATAAGATTGTGCGCAGGCAAAACCGGAATTTTACACAGTTTCGATGTTGATGAAGTTGAATTTCGCAAAGTGATTGCGTTTTCTCATATTGCGGAACGTTTGAATTTACAGACAACGATGTAGATTCGGACCACCCCCGATTTTTGCGAATATGGGAAAAGGAATATTGGTATTCCTTCCATGTAATTGATTTGGTTAATGAACGCTCTATATATAAACACACGTCGTCTTTTTTATAGTAAAACAACAGTGGTACATGAAACGTGTTTTCGAAACAATTCGCCACTATTATATCGGGATACGCTTCAATGAATTGTTTGATTTGCACATCAGATGAATTCAAATGCAATTTAAAATAGGAACAAAATCGTGCGCGTGTTATTTGTCCAATGTTTTGGGGACAGATCTTCCATAATTTATTTGTCTGAACTGTTTTCACACTGAGTTGTTTATTCGAGTCTTGTATGCAGATAAAGTCGTGGGGTGGATTATTTTTACCAGTATGAGGACATTTTGCGCCGGAATGTACATAATTCTGGAATTTGGACGTAAAACGTGGGTTTTCTGAAAATCGTTTGTACAATGCATTTATATTATGCATTTCAGAAGCATCTTTTTTTCCCATAAAGGGCGTGTTTAACGCGAATGATAATGCATGCTCTGCATTGAGGGCCAAATGATTGTGTAATTGGCGGCGTACAATAAAGGTGCATCTTGATGCATTAATGATATTACGAAACATGTTAAATATAATGATGTATATGTATAATATATCAATTTTATGCGCGTTTTACTTACTGGCGGATTAGGATTCATCGGTAGTCATTGTGCTGTGGTATTGGGGCAATATGATCATGAAATAATCATATTAGACAATTTATCAAATTCATCAATCCAGGTATTGTCCAAGATCAATCGTTTAGTAAAAGACCCATCCAAGATCCATTTTGTGGAAGGAGATGTATTAGATGCAATAATGGTAAATACCGTGTTCGAATCGTTCGGGCAAATCGACGCAGTTATTCATTTTGCATCATTAAAATCGGTGAATGAATCGATCGAGTATCCATTGGTTTATTACAGAAAAAATATGGATGGATTACTAACTATATTGGAGGTTATGCAAAAGCACCACTGCAATAAATTCATATTTTCATCATCATCTACCGTATATGGCTGCGATACTACAGCGCCCATTCGGGAAACGGATCGGATCGGTATGTCTATTACAAACCCATACGGACAGACAAAATATTTTCAAGAGCAAATTTTAATGGATTATAAAAAAGCACATCCAGAAATAGGCATCACATTATTACGTTATTTCAATCCGGCAGGGGCTCATCCATCCGGACTATTGGGAGAAGACCCGCGTGGGATTCCAAATAATTTGTTCCCCTATATATTGCGCGTCGCCACATGCAAATTGGACTATTTAACTATTTACGGAAATGATTATGATACACTCGATGGTACATGCATTCGCGATTATATTCATGTGATGGATTTGGCGGAAGGCCATATCGCAGCACTGGAACATATTAAGCCGGGTTTGGAAATATATAATTTGGGCACCGGAAAAGGTACGTCTGTATTAGAATTTGTGAAAACGTTTGAACGAATCACTAATGTAAATGTACCATATAGAATTGGAATTCGACGAAGTGGGGATGTTCCAGTTGTTTATGCCGATGTATCCAAAGTATATCAGGCATTTGGATGGAGAACGACGCGGACCGTTGAAGATATTTGCCGCGATGGATACAATTTTCAAAATAGGTAGGTAAGAACATTCTATTCGGCACACTAAATAGAATGTTCGCGGGTATCAAATGTATGTGCATTTGATTAAATTGAAACGACCGTGCGCTGGTCAATGTCCGGTATTTTCAATGTAGGTGTTGAACTATTGGCGAGAGCTTTAATGAGCACCTTTGTAATATTCATATTGGTTTGGAGCAATTCCTTCGATTCCATTACAGCAAACCACTGGTATTTAATACGCGACAGTACGTCGTTCGCGGGTATATAGACACCATATGTGTTAGATGTTGATAAATCCAATGAATTTTCTTCCATTAAGTCCTCCAATAAAATGGGTTTTCCACCTGCGGTTTTTATACCAATCAATGCTCCGTCGATCAAATTGAAATTTCCCGAAACCACTTCATTGTTGAGCCATTTCGATGTGTAGCCGAAAAAGTCTGCTTCGTATGAAAAATGCTGCGACATGTTGCGGTTTCGCATATAATCAACAAATGCGTGCATTTGCGGATCGCGCTTTTGAGCACCCATAAAATTGGTGGATGATGTATATTGACGCCACCGTTGTTCGGAAATAATATTCGGATATTTATTGACCATTTCGCATACAAACGGGCGATTTGATTGGATGCCCATTTTGTACAAGGGCATCAGATTCGTCAAACATACGAACGAATTCGGGACAAACATTCCACCATAAATATAAAGTAGTTCAGCAAAAGCCTGCTCACGATAATGGTCTTTGAATGGTTCGGGCATGGTGCGAATATCCGCATTCCAGTTGGGTAATAATTGACTAAATGAGTCATCGTCGATTAAACATATATTGAAATCATCTCCGCAATGATGAATAATCGTTTTGACCGTCAGATGAATATATGGCTGATTTAGATCAGTTGTACTTCGAGAACCGAAGCTTTTCCATTTGCGCGCATTGTATTCGTATTTTGTATGAATCCATAATTTTGGCCGATTGTAGCCATATAGCGGGCTATCGTTTAGCAAATATTTGCGAATTAGATCGTTTTCATTATCATCAGACGACAGAGCCGATTTTGCGCGATTTCCGGCAAAACTGACCGCCGCAACTATGCCCAGCGTCAATAGTGTAAAGGTTATATTTTTTTCAGTAAAGAACGTCATTATAAATAACTATATATATAATGTCGCATTATTATTACGTAGCCATATTACATTATTTCATAGTTACGCCTAAAAATAGATAAAATAGTCAATGTTATATTTAGATTCATTATATTTGATATGAGACGTGAACATAGTACTATTACTCTTGCATATTTGACGAATAATATTGACGAATGAGTTATATGTAAATTCGCGCGTCGCATAGAATATTTTCGATTTGTGATAATATGGCTGAATTTCTTCCAAAAAGGGATTATGATATTTATGAAAAATTATTTTCCGGTAAGTATTATTATCGACCAGAAAATATTTATCTGTCTTTAGGCAAACCTTTTCTAACAATTCGTATAATTTATCGATGGGAATATTTTCCCGAAAGATTTGTTTCAACATACTACGTATATAATATATACATAATACTTTACGCACTTCGTTTGAACATGGGGAATATTGTATAAGTAAATAACGCCAGTTCAATTTCATCTTCATGGATGTTGTGGAAGTACGTTATATATTCACATAAATACGGAAGAAGTGTATATTTATCGGTTTCTGTTAAAAGTGCAGAACCTTTCGCATAATGGAAGAAAAAATCAAATATATCGATAACGGAATATCCATAATCATATATATCATACATGACGTGAATGGCTTTCACCAATTGATCCTGTTGTATGTAGGTAATATATTTTTCAAAATGTTCAGATGAAATGGTGGAAATGATTTTTTTACATTGATCCAGGTCAATCATTTGTTCTGAATCTACCAAAATCCAAATCTTTTCTAACATGGTAATTAGCTGACGGATGGAATGATCACATGTATGTAATAAATACTTTTGCGCATCTGCAGATATGTTCATATTCTCCTGTCCAATAATGTGCAGCATAATAGAACGAATTTGATCAATGGATGGTTTATCGATATGTAGAATATGTACGCGCGACTGAATACTTTCAATCACCTTTTGAATGTTTGAGCAAACGGATACAAAATGGATATTCGATTTATATTTGTCTAGGTAATTTCGAAATACTTGCTGACATTGCTCATTCACCATGTCTAAATCATCTACAATCACCAATTTCTTTTTACCGTATATGGAGCAACGAGATTGGCTAAATGTTTTCATTTCATTGCGGAAATAGCTAATACCCTGTTCTTTTAAATTATTAATAAATAGAAGATTATTTTCCGGAAAAGTTTGATGTTTTTTAAGACCATAGTAATCGCGAATAATTGCATGGAGTAGGGATGTTTTGCCGGTGCAAGCGCCACCCGAAACCAAAATATTCATATCGTCTATTTCCATGAGAGAATGTAGAACATTTTTAAACTGGCCGGATGTACAGAAGTCATCAATATAATACGGTTTATATTTTGAAATGAAAAGAGGTTCGATGTTATTAGACATAGTTTAATTAACGTCACAATTAGGATTTATGTTGATTCCACTATAAATAATATAGTTTTGTAGAAAATGAACATATAAAAACGTTATGAATAGTGTTATAATATAATGCCCACGTATTATGATATATTGGGCGTAGCTAAAAATGCGAGTGAGGTGGATATAAAAAAGGCGTACCGGGCATTATCGTTGAAATATCATCCGGATCGAAATTCCGACCCAGGTGCGGGTGAAAAAATACGCGAAATCAATAGCGCGTATGATTGTTTGAGTGATAAAGAAAAGCGTAAGGCCTATGATATTGAGCAACAATTTGGTGGAAGCGGTATCCACGGAACACCGTTTGACGGGTTTGCGGGGATGCATTTTCCAATGAATATGTCTCATCACGGGGATTCTGGTGATATCAGTGATATTTTCCAAATGTTGTTTTCGGGTGGCGGGCCGGCGATGGGTCGAGATATGCCGCCAAATATTCGTATTTTTCACGGAATGGGCGGGGCGCCACCTGGACAAATGTTTCGACATGCGATGCGCGGTATGCATATTCCGAAATTACCAGACCCAGTTACAATTCATGTAACAATTACATTAGAACAATCCTATACGGGTTGCACACTCCCGATTGAAATTGAACGATATGTTATGGTGGGAGATGTCCAAATACAAGAGGAAGAAACCTTGTATGTAACTATTCCACCGGGCAGTGACGAAAACGAAAACATCGTTTTGCGTGAAAGGGGGAATATATCCGCACACCAAGAAAAGGGAGATGTAAAAGTGGTATTACATATAAATAATACAACCCCTTTTCGCAGAAACGGGTTAGACTTGTGTTTTAGAAAATCGATAACTTTAAAGGAAGCGCTTTGTGGATTTGCATTTGAAATGCTACATATCAATGGAAAAACACTGTCCTTAAATAATGCTACAAACGTGTCTGTGATTAAACCAAATTACACCAAGATTGTAGCTAATTTGGGCATGCGGCGCGAAAATACAGTTGGGCGATTAATCATCGAATTTGATATACAATTTCCGGATAGTCTTGACGAAACCCAACGGCAACAGCTGTATCTAATTCTCTAGAGTTTTACACCAAGTTTCATTACACCTATTTCAAAATAGATGTAATATATGTGAATTTAGGAAGAAATGCGCTTGGTTGGTATTTCTACATCAACTAAATAAATGGAATTTTCGGTTACAATAATGTATTCACTCCCCACCTTGTAAATTTTCACAATAGGACTTGTATATTCTTCCTCGCTCTTTACCAGTAATTTTTCTTGGTTCTCGCGAACACCAATTAGTACTGTTTTGTCTAATGAATTTGTCCAATAATCCATCATGACGGGCTTGTCTTCGACAATGGATAACTTGATCGCGTGCTGCAATGTAGTGACTTCGGGTAGTCTATAGCCATTGGGCGTGGTAATTGCGGGGGGTGCGGGAGGTGCGGGAGGTGCTTCTGATTTACTCATTTCAAATATAAAATCTCTACTATAATTTCTTTAAATGCTTATTACTAATTATTATATTACCCCCTATTCTTGAATTATGCGCCAGTTTTAACGAATAATTTCTGTGTTTCTATATATCATAATTCTTTATATCAACTAAATGGAAAATATCAAGCAAGTGATGCTTGAATTGTATAGTATGCATACTGCAGATTACTTGAAGTATATGCAAACGTCGCATATCATTTCAGATTTGCCGAATTCGAATATAGTAATTTATCACGGATGGAAACTTATGACCCAAGTATTCGCTGTATTGCATTCGCTAAAATATAATAAACAGCAAATGCACGAGAAACTGATTCATAGTTATTATCTATATTTGGAGTATGTTGAAAAAATACACGTGAAACACATGTGCGACTCAATCAGTCCGTCTGCATTTGTATATAAACAGGTTATTGGCGATATTTGCCTAAATACACCGATCATTGCTTCGCAAAATAATAACACGTATTTTATAAAATTAACTAAATGGTGCGAATTAATATTATTATGGAATAATAGCCATTTTACATTCGACCAGCGTGTTTTATGCGTTCAAACCTTTTTATATATTTATTTAACCACTTTGTGCAAAGACAAATATTACCATTGTTTTAGAATATTAGAAATTTTACAGGAACATTGGAGAGATAAGCATTGTTATTCGGAATTACACATTCGCATATTGTATGAGTTTTATGCGAATGTTCAAAATAACGACCCGACCTATTTTCTAAACGATGTCCAAGATAGATGCTTCGTCAAATTCATTCAAGAAACGGAAAAATTGGATAGTCTTATATGCGAAGCGTCCGAAACAAAACAAGTGAAAAAACTGGTGGAATGGCTGTTTGCGCCATTACGGCCTGCATAACGGGGGTTATGCGCCGATTACAATCGCCTGGCTGTAATATTGTGAAGTCATTGGTAACAGTTTTTTACGTAGCTTTTGTTTTTTCACCCGAACGCTGGTGTCCTCCGAATGAGAATAAATTTGTCTATATTCGGCACGTAGAATATTTTTGATAAATCCAAATATGAAATGCAATACTTCTTCTGAGCAATTACCAACGATTAAGCAGCTGCCTGTACGAAATATCATAAACGAGACCTCTGTGTATTTTTTATTGTCGCCAAGCTCACTCATTTTTTGCAAGCGGTCTTCGTCGCCAATGCGACCCTTTTGCTTTTCAATATCAAATCCATGTTCATGATTGAAGTAAAACTTGCATTTTACTCCAGGATAACTGCATGGGTCATACGCCGTTTCTATATTATATGCCGGGCCGCGAAGAATGGAATATAGTTTTTCACGATTGATGTAAAATCCACAATTGAAATTTGAATTAATAAGAACACTATCCTCCTTTTCGTTGTCGACAAACGCCAATTCAGCATTCCCTTCCGGGTTAATTGGTGACAATACCTCCAATATCATTTTTTTTACGGTATTTAGCAAATCCATATTAAGAATGCCCGGGATTTCCATTTTGCCGGTATTGAATATTTTGACGTGTATTTCATGAAAATTGTGACCATGAATGAAGCGCAAGATCATAGCGAAGCAATTGTAGAATGCGTTTTTTACTTTACCCCGACAGTTCATAATATCCTTTTTTGAAATACCGACGGTAATTTTACGTTCATCCTTAAACTTGTTGCGTCGCGCATTCGGATTGTTGATTTGTTTGATTATATGCTCGGTAAAATATGGAATATTCACGAGCTTTTTTGTGTATTGTTCATATTCTTCGGGGGTATTCGAGACAATTTTCATTTGCTTTTTAACAACCCCGGAATTTGGACGCCAATATTCAGTAATCGGTATATCCCAGAAGATAGAATGGATGTCTATTTCTTGATTGAGAAACAATACCTTCGTTTTGGTTGAAATGTATAACTCTTCACATTTAGGCATTTTGTCCGCCGCATTATCTATGGTGTCCGGTATTTGTTCAGGCACACATTTTAGCCCGGTTTGGAGCAGTTCGTCCGATTTACACAGCGGACGGTCGTATGAAGGTTTTGCCGTTTCGTGCCTCATATGTGGCGCAACATGTGAGTCCATTAAGAAACTGGTCCATTCATCATCAATACTCATTTTATTTCAGTAATACTATATTGACTTACATGCCGACTTTAAATGGTTTCAATTTTATTATATTACAACTATCCTAGATTATTTTATATGGAATATATAACATGTTATCAATCGCGTTATCCTCATCGAATAACCCGCGCGCAACTACGTCGGTCGATTTTCCCAAAAAGGTCGTTGTTGAAAAACCGCGTGTTAAAAACGTTAAAAACACGTCAAATGAGTGTTTAGCGTCGATGGCATCATTCGACCCATCGCACATGTCTGCATCACCTCCTGGTGGAGGATTTATGCATAATTTGCGCATGCGTGTTGAAAAGGTATAAAATGGATATGCAACAGATTAAAATGTGTTGTATATGATTATTACGCGATATTCGCACTTATACATGTGCGCTTACAAATAAAATAATTCAGATTGTCGTCAATATTTGCGAACGTATTATGAACAATGTTTTGTATCATATCTAATACGTTGCCGTTCAAACATTGGTGTTTTGTGTGTATCAAAAAATTAAAGTATTCCATCAGAATTTTGTGCTTATCGATATTATACTGAGAACTAATATTGTGTATATGGCGCAATATAATATGATTGTCCTGTTCACTACATATTTTTGAATGTAATTCATGCAATACAGATGATCCAATAATACTGGTATTCCAATCATGAAGCTGGAAATTTTGATTTAATTGGAGAAAATTAATCATACTGCGTATATCTGAATTGTACATGCTTTGAACCACATTTATGGCGTCGTCGTCAATTTGCAGCCTCTCCTTTTGTGCAATGATTTTGATAAAGTTATGAATATCGCTTTTGGGTAGTTGGTTAAAGCGCACTGTTATGAATTCGTTTTTGAGAGAGTCGTCGATTTTACTAATATAATTGCAAATTAAACAAAATCGGACATTGGTCGTCGTAGTTTGAATTAAATATTTTAACGCATGCTGTGCATTTTTAGTCATATAATCGACTTCGTCCAATATCACAAATTTAAACCCGATTTCAAATAGATTATTTGACCGGACAAACGACTGTATTTGATTTCGTATAATATCTATTCCGCGCTCATCAGATGCATTTAAATGTATTACATTGCTCCGATTTATACGCGAATATATAGATTGATATGTTTGAACAAGATTAATTACAGTTGTAGTTTTACCGGTTCCCGGAGGACCATAAAATAAAAGGTTCGGGAAATACCCCTTTTTCAGAATTTGCTTGAATAATGTTTTATTTGTTGGATCCAGTACAATATTATCGAATTGGGTTGGTCTGTATTTTTCCACCCATGGAATGGACTGATCGCATGGGTCTATTTGATTTGCTTGCATTTTGAATATATATCGATAAGCTTATAAGTCATTTTATTGAAAAATACAAAATTGATTTAAGAGATTGATCCGATACACTATATATACACGTATCTATTAATATGACTACAATTAATAACCATGACGACGGGTACTTGGAATTATGGTTGGGATCCATGTTTTCGGGCAAAACAACACAGCTTGTACAGGTTTATAAAAAATATTCCTATATAGGGAAACAAATTGCCGTAGTGAATTATGATGGAGACAAACGCTACCACGATACGATGCTTTCTACTCACGACAAGACAATGATTCCATGCATTCAATGTTCGACATTAACACATATTTTGCCGGAATTGCAAAAAGCAGATGTAATCTTAATTAACGAAGGTCAGTTCTTTCCAGACCTAAATGCTGTTGTAGTCGAACTTGTTGAAATACATAAAAAGTCGATTTATATATCCGCATTGGATGGCGATTTCAAGCGTAATAAATTCGGCGAAGTTCTGGATTTAATTCCGTATTGCGATAAAGTAACCAAACTACACGCATTGTGCGCTTATTGCAAAAACGGCCGGTCCGCATTGTTTTCAAAACGAATCACCAATGAGGTGGGTCAAGTTGTGATTGGTACCGATAATTATAAACCGCTTTGTCGCAAGTGTTATAACTCGGCCTGCTAAACACATTATTAAAAGAATATAAACAAAAATACGTATTTTTTGCATTATAGAACACTATGTCTAACACGCCCATAAAAAAATCTCGCAAGAAAACTGGCGCATCGGTCGAAACTGGTAGTATTTTAACGGATACGCCAATTAATAATAATATTCAAATGGTCATTGAAGAACCGCCCGCGGATGTAAAGAAACGTGGGCGCAAGCCAAAGGGTGGTAAATTGATCGCGAAGGTATCCGGCGATGCAGATATTTCGCCTCCAGTTGCGAATGTAATTTTACATTTAAAATGTTCAACGAAAGATTTGTTGCAGCGACAGCCGACATTGTTTATTTCGAATCCTCTTGATTATAACGCAACCGCTCCGCCCGAAATTATGACTTATGATAATATAGATTCTGCCCATTTTTCGAATTATAATAATACAACGCAACCGGAAACGTTTGCATATAATAAGACCGGTCGGTTAAACCCTGCAATTGACGCGACTGTTTCAGAGAATACGGACACCACCAATATTCGGGAAATTAATATGAAATTAAAGCAATTGAAGTTGGATTTGTATAAAAATAGTATGAACGAAAAGAAGTCGGCATGTTTTTGGTGCACGTATGATTTTGATAATCCACCTTGTTTCATTCCGAAATACGAAATGGATGGTGAAATCTGTGGGTATGGATCATTTTGCCGACCAGAATGTGCGGTTGGATATTTAATGAAGGAGAATTTGGACGATTCTACCAAATTTGAGCGATATCATTTACTGAATCGGATTTACAGCAAAGTTTATGATTTCACAAATAACATTAAACCTGCACCTAACCCGTATTATCTACTCGATAAGTTTTATGGGAATTTGAGTATTCAGGAATATCGAAAACTGTTGAATAGTGGGCATATGTTGTTAGTTGTAGATAAACCATTGACCCGGATTTTACCGGAATTGCACGAAGATACAGATGATTTTGTTGCTGGCGTATATGGCGGAAGTAAGGGTAATGCTACACAGGCGGGGGGGGTATATAAAGTAAAACGTCAGGGTGAAAAACAAAAGGGTGCGAGCAAAACCGAGATAATGCGCGAGCAGTTTGGTATTGCCGCATAAAATTGAATAGATTTGTTATTATGATAACCATAATAACAATACAAAATGGAGTCAAATAATACATGGGCGATATATTACGAGCCGCTGTTTCGTTTGAAACTGAAACGGAAAGAATTAGAACAATATGTTGATAAAATAGAACGTATGGCGGATGTAAATTTGTCATCGCTACATCATGGAATACTACATAAGTACGTTACCTTAAAAAATAAATATATACCGCATATCAAATCATGTGAGTTGTGGTTAGAGAACTATCTTACAAAACAGCGGAATATAATTGGGGATAATATACCTAACGACGACTGTACGATTATCAATATGCATAGTTGGGTGAATGAATATGTTGCTACATGCTTAGAGAACCAGTATTGCACGTTGAATGAAATACGTAACGAGTAAATGCACTCAATACACATTATATTGTATTTTTTTGTGACCAGATTTCATTTGTCGAATCAATAAAATTGAAAGTGCTTAAAGATTCGGATAGAGCAATAAATATTTCAACTATACGTTTTACGTAAAATGACTACTCGTGTTTCCGAAACTGAACTTGCTGCTTTACGAGCAAATTATGACTTTATGCAAAAGTCGCCTCTTGTTCGGAAGTTGAACAAGAGGATTGCTAAATATGAACGGGATGCGGCTGTTTTAAACCGTGTGATTTTACATTTGGGCAGTAAATTGGATGTTGTATCGAATGGACCGACGGGTAGTAATCAGTTTAAGTCGAGTGGTGTAGTAATTAAACAAGAGCCAATTGATTTAACGAGTGCGGTGAATGATGAAGATAAACCGCATATTGTCTATGAATTAGAGGAATCTGACGTTGAAACTAAGGCGCCGACCAGAATATTGATAAGTCATGACGATACTCATGAGACAGGCGAAGAGGAAGAGGAAGAGGAAGAGGAAGAGGAAGAGGAAGAGGAAGAGGAAGAGGAAGAGGAAGAGGAAGAGGAA
>Ga0214919_10002325_pt1 | contig 30005 bp, 24 predicted proteins | sample LL1503_MetaG_FD_177994 | JGI IMG/M metagenome (GOLD analysis project Ga0214919, IMG submission 177994) | Freshwater microbial communities from Lake Lanier, Atlanta, Georgia, United States - LL-1503 | ecosystem: Environmental > Aquatic > Freshwater > Lake | place: USA: Georgia | collected... | reverse complement strand
GTTTGGCAGACACCACGCCAAAAGAGGTCACAGTGCCCGAAATGTCCAACGCCTGGCCGGGCATGTGGATGCCGCTGCCAACGTAGGCGCATTTGCTGTCGAAGGTGGCTGCAATGACCGGCACGTCCGAGAAACCATCACGCCATGACTGAGCTGGCAGCAAGGTTCCGATCACCTGCCCTATGGATACGGTATCGCCAAAGGGAGCCTGCTGCGCCCCCAGACGCTTGCGAAGGGCCTGCGTGTAGAGCCGGGACGCAGTGTAGGCGTTGAGCGTGGCTTGCCCGGTGAGGAAAAAATTCAGCCAGCCAGTGGCATCTAAAAAGTGCCGCGTGCGGGCCGCCACTTCGGGCTGCTCCCGGCACAGTCGCAGCCAATGCGGCAACGGGTCGGACACCAGCGGCCGCGCTGTGACCACGCCTGAAAGGGTCTTGGCGATCTGCCCGACGTCCTGCGCAGAGCGTCGGTCCGAATACATGACAGCGGGCGTCAAGGCTTGGCCTTGCGCGTCCAGTGCGACAAAGCCAGCCAAAGGGCCGGCCGCAGCGATGGCATCAGGCCTGATGCCAGCACGCTGCGCCTCGTTCAAGGCGTTCTCTAAAAGACCGGCCCATTGCCCGGTGAATTGTTCGAACACATCGCCGTCCACTTTGGATTCAACCGGAGCACTCCACGACCACAACCGCTGTCCAGCAGTGTCCAGCGCGCTGACCCGCAGGCTCTGCGTCCCCAGGTCAATCGCCAGGATCGTCTGATGCGGTAAGGCGCCGATCATGCTGCCGTGGCCAGCGTCGAGAAGAACTCGGCGTTCGCTTTCATACCCTGAATGACCATCCCGCGGTCGGAACCCAGGGCGATGAAGCGGTAACCCAGCGCCAGGTATTGACGTGCCTGCTGTGGGTTGCGCACCAGCGTGCCAGCAACTTTGCCATGGTGTTCGGCGGCTGTGGCGATACGCACGAGCGCCTCGCGGAATTCCGGTTGTTCGGGATCACTGCTCAGGCCCAAATCGATACTCAGGTCGGTCGGGCCCACGAACAGCACGTCGATGCCGTCAACGGCAGCGATGGCCTCGACATTGGCCAGGCCTACACGCGATTCGATCTGGGCCGCCACCAACAGGTTGTCGTTGGCTTCTGCCAAGTACTGGGCGTAGTGAAAACCGTAACCGCTGTTGCGGGTTGATGTTGCAGCACCCCGTTTTCCCAGCGGCGGGATTCGCACGCAGCTGATGAGCTGATGCGCCTGTTCGGCGGTTTCTACGTTCGGCACCATGATGCCGCTGGGACCCAGGTCCAGTACCTGCTTGAAAACCACCGCATCGATGTTCGGCACACGGACCACGGTAGCAGTCGGATAGGCCTCGAGCGCCTGCAGCTGGTGCAGCAAGTCTTTGGGGTCACCCGAGCCATGCTCCAGGTCGATCAGGACCCAGTCATACCCCGACAGCCCAGCGATTTCCGCCGTGTCCGACGATCCCATATTCAACCAAGCGCCGGCGAAGAGTCTTGCTTGGAGTGCACGTTGGCGGGCCCATTTCATGGTGGATGTCTTTCGTTCAGTGGCAGCTTTGATAAAGTTCAGGGGCCTGAATTTTCAAAAAGTAAATTTGGCTGATTCAAGCGCATGACCTTTCGTATGTTACGGTTTTATTTTTTCAAATGCCTTTGACCTGTCAAAGCTGCAAAAAATCCTATGCATCAAGTCAACTTCATCAACGGGAAAACGCGCGTATTTGGCATCATCGGCGATCCTATCGGACAGGTGCTATCTCCCGAAATGGTGACATGGGAATTCCATCAGCGGCAACACAACGCTGTACTGATTCCCCTCCACGTCGCACATAAAGATTTTGACGATGTCACGCCAGACATCATGCGCATTCGCAATCTGGATGGCTTGATTTTCACCATCCCCTTTAAAGTCAAGGCCATTGGATTGGCCAAGACACTGGGACCACAGGCTTCGCTCGTCGGCGCGATCAATGCCATCAAACGTCAAAACGACGGTGAGTGGTGCGGCGAAATATTTGACGGCTTGGGTTGCGTGGAAGCCTTCAAACGCCGTGGCATTGCGCTCAAGGACAAACGCATTCAACTCATTGGCCTGGGCGGTGCTGGCTCAGCCATTTGCGTGGCTGTTGCGCAAGAAAAGCCCAGCCTCATGAGACTGTTCGATTTGAACGAACAACGCACTGAACATATGGTCAAGTTGGTCAAGCGGATCAGCCCCAAGACCGTCGTGGAATTGGGGCTCCCGTCTTGTGATGACGTCGATGTCTTGATGAATGCTTCTCCTGTTGGCATGCTGAGCGACGCAAGGCTTCCATTGGCGGCGACAAAGTTTGACAAAAATTTGGTGGTTTTTGATGCCATCGTGATGCCGGAGAACACCCCTTTGCTGACACTCGCACAAAACTGCGGCTGCGAGCTTGTGCGAGGGCGCGAAATGATGCGCGGTCAGATATCCAGGCTCGTGGACTATTTTCTTGTGCCTTAGCGATTTGGCAAAAACTTACAATAAGAACGCTGCAAAGTACGCGACGCAAAGGGTGTTGGTGCTTAAAAAGAATGAAATTATCCAAAGTCAGATGACAACACTAAGCCCAAAGCGGAATTCAAGTCAGTGGTCGTGAACAATCTCAAAAAGTCAAAATCTGTCATGCGAATCTGCGCAAAGAAGTCGCTCAATGCGCTAAGAATGATCTAGCAAATACCTTTTCAAAGGCTTTGTGTGGAGCGTGCTGCGCCATGTCCTTGAATCCGCCTTTTAAGCACCCTCTATTTTGGCTGTTTGCATCAACTTGCGCCACACAGGAAGTTCCAATTGAATCATCGCCGCAAAAGCTTCGGGCGATTTCGGTAAAGGTGCAGGCGTATTTTGTTTCTGCTCAAATAAGCCAACGGTCTCAGGCAATACCAGCCAGCGATTCAATAATGCGTTCAGCTTGCCAGCGAGCTCATTGGACATTGAAGCGGGTCCAAACATACCGTACCAAGACACAAACCCGATCGGATAGCCTTGCTCAGCCAAGGTGGCCACATCAGGCAATTGGGGCATACGTTTGGGTCCAAGTGCTGCAATGGCACGGATTCGGCCCGCTTTGATGAGTTGAACCGGTGTCGCTGAATCAATGGTGGACACCATCAAAACGCCCGAGACGACGTCAGGGGTAATGGATGCAACAGTCTTGTACGGCACATGATTGAGCGGTATGCCAGCCTGCTCTTTGAGGGTTTCCATGACCAGATGTCCGCCAGAGCCAATACCCCAAGATCCGTAGTTGAGACCACCGCTTTGCGACTTGGCATAGGCGATGAGCTCTTTGATATTTTTGATCGGCGATGCCGCATTCACAACTAAGAGATTGCCAAAATCACTGCCAATCAGCCCAATGGGTTTGAGGTCCGTCATGGTGTCGTGGGAAATCTTCGCGTTCATCGCTTTATTTCCCAAAATAGCACCCGCAAATGAGATTAAAAGGGTATGTCCATCCCCGGGTTGTCTCACAACCTGCTCGTGGGCTATGACGCCGTTCGCGCCGGGTTTGTTTTCGACAACGACGGGTTGACCGAGTTCCCTGCTTAGCCATTCCGCGAGGGGACGACCAAAAATGTCGGCCCCGCCACCCGACCCGCTGGGTAAAACGAGTCGAATCGGTTTGCTGGGCCAGCTTGTCTGGGCATATCCTGTGGCTATGCTGGAACTGAAAAGCAAAGCGCCTGCCGTTTGAAGCATGCGCCTGCGCTCGGTATCCAAAAATAAAGAAGATTTGGTAGACATGACATCACTCCAAGTAATTTAATGAGGGTTGATTGGGTCAATTTTTAAGATAGAGAATGAGAGTTTTCCAACGAGATCGAAACGGTCGCATTGCAACACCTTGGCGATTTCCTTGAAGGCAGGGCATCAGCGCTTAACCACAGCTTTGTAACTGAAACTGTCACCCCGAAAGTACATTTCCGAATAGACCATCGACTGCCCGGACACGTCGATCGGTGTGAAGTCAATGCGCAACAGTGGCGCGCCGCGCGACACTTCCAGCAGTTTGGCATGCGCCGCGCTGGCCGGTATGGCTCGGGCTTCAATGCGGTTGCTTTTAAGACGGTGACCCAACCGGGTCTCCAGCAGCACCACCACGTCGTTGGTGTTGATATCCTCTTGGATAAGTGCCTTTATCAGCGCTGGCTCGCCATAGGCCAGCACGAAAGCGAAGGGCCTGCCGTCCACCAGCCGCAAGCAGCGCAACGCAATAAGGGGATGGCCAAGAGGCACCTCGAGGGCATGGGCTGCTGCTGCGGGCGCGCCAACCTCCTTCATCGAAAGAATGCGTCCGACGGCCTGCTTGCCTTGTTTGCGCATATGCTCGTAAAAGCCAATCAGCGGGCCCATGTCGGGTAATTCGTTCGGCCGGGTGACATAGCTGCCTTTGCCATTGACCTTTTCAATCAGGCCTTCAGCATGCAGGCTGGCCAACGCCTGCCTCACGGTGATGCGCGAGACGCCAAAGGCCCCTTCAAGATCCGACTCCGAGGGCAGCTTGTGCCCAGGCGCCATGCGGTTCGTGAGAATATCGCTGCGCAAGCTGTCGGCCACACGAGCGAACAAAGTTCGTTTGTCATCAGTGGGGTTGCGTGAGAGTTCTTTGGCCATAATTTTCGGGTTACCGATGGGATGGAGCGGAAGCCAAACCCTCAATGATCGAAATGTACATCTGTTATGACAGGTTGCGGGAAAAATATTTACCTGTCATGATAGGTATCGTTAAGATTCGAACAGACAGAGTCCACGGTCAGCATTAATTGCTTTGTTGGCCCCACTTCAAAATTAACAGGTGACAAACATGCAACAAAAAATACGCACCCAATTGATGACAGCGTTGTGCTTCGGCCTGAGTCTTGCCTTCACGGCGCATGCGCAGAGCACTTACCCCTCTAAACCGATCCGCGTTATCGTGCCCTATGCCGCTGGCGGTGTGGTGGACGTGCAGACCCGGGCCCTGACCATTGGCATGGCCAAGGAGTTGGGACAAGCTATCGTGGTGGAAGCCAAGCCGGGTGCTAACGCCAATATCGCCGCCGAGTATGTGGCGCGGGCGCCAGCAGATGGCTACACGGTATTGATTTCAGCGCCTTTCTTCATCAACAATCCGCTGTTGGAGTCGAACCTGCGTTGGGCGTCATCGGACTTTGTACCTGTCGGTCGGTTTTCTATGTCACCCAGCTATTTCGTGGTGCCCATGACTTCGCCCGCCAAGACGGTCACGGAGTACGTCGAACTGGCCAAGAAAGCCAAGCCGGCATTGCAATATGCGGATGGCGGGCAAGGTTCTACCCAAACGATGGCGAACGAAATGTTCCGCCACGTGGCCGGCATTGCCCTGGAGTCCGTGCCTTACAAGGGCGCCCCACCCACCATTCCCGACCTCATCAACGGCATGATGTCCATGGCCATCACGCCTTCCAGTGTGGCGGTACCCCAGATCAAGGCGGGCAAGCTGCGCGCATTGGCAAACATCAACAGCCGCCGATCAGCGGATTTGCCTGATGTGCCGACGATTGCAGAAGCCGGCTTTCCCGAAGTGACCGCAGTGTCATGGTACGGCATGCATGTGCCAGCCGGTACACCGCCCGATACGTTGCGCAAGCTCGAAGCTGCGATGAAAGCCGCAGCGGCCACCAACGAAGTCAAGGAGCGCTTGGTCAATGCGGGGGGTGAGGAGGCCTTTCTAGGACAAGCCGACTTTGTGGCATTCATCAAGGCCGATTCAGCGCGCTGGGAAAAAGTGGTCAAGATCATCAAGAAGTAAGTTCACCTCAACCCCATGAGCACCACCAGAAGTTCAGCCGAGTTCGCCGCGCTCATCGCCAAACTGAGCGCCTTTGTCAAAAATGAGGTCATCCCCACGGAAGACCTGCGCAAGGCACATGACGCCTATGCGGTCGAAGAATCGGTCCAAGCCCTGCGCCAACGTGCAATGGCCCAGGGCCTGGGCAACCCACGCAGGCCCCTCAGCGAAGGCGGCTTGGGTTTGTCCTGGGAAGAATGTTGCAGCTATCTGGAACAAGCGGGTCGCAGCTTTCTCGGACCGGGCGCTTTGCAGTGCGCTGCCCCAGGGCAGCCAGACATTGCTGCGCTGGACAAACTGGCCAACGACAGTCAACGCAAGCGTTACCTAGAGCCTCTGATGCGGGGCGAAAAATTCTCCTGTTTTGCAATGACCGAGCCCGCACCCGGTGTGGGCTCCGATCCTCGGATGCTGATGACGCAGGCGAATCGCAGCACCGACGGTTGGGTGATTGACGGCCATAAGTGGTTCATCAGCGGTGCGATGCGTGCTGACTTTGCCATCGTCGTGGCCCGTACCGAGGCCGGTGTGTCTTGGTTCTTGGTGGACCGCGAGAACCCCGGCTTCGAATTGGTGCGCGACATTCCAACGATGGAGCCCTTCGAGACCGCAGGCGGCCACGGTGAGATCCGGCTGAATGCCTGCAAGGTGGGCGAAGACGCGCTGATCGGCGAAGAAGGCAAGGGCCTGGCGTATGCGCAGATCCGCCTTGAAGGTGCGCGCCTGTTCCACTGCATGCGCTTCATCGGCCTGGCTTCGCGAGCCATGTCCATGGCGCAAGACTATGCCGGGCGGCGCGAGTCGCAAGGGGTCCGCTTGGCCGAACACCAGATGGTGCAGGCCATGGTGGCCGACGCCCACATCGACCTGTACGCGGCGCGGCTGATGACGCTGGACGTGGCGCGCAAGTTGGACGCAGGTGAGTCCATTCGCCACCACTCGTCGATGGCCAAGGTGTTTGTCTCAGAGGCGGTCAACCGCGTCGCAGACTCGGCGGTGCAAATCTGCGGCGCGCTGGGCATCTCCGAGGATCTGCCGCTGTCGATGATCCTGCGCATGCTCAGGCCCTTCCGCATTTACGACGGCGCCTCCGAAGTGCACCGCTCGGCCATTGCCAAAAGAGCGCTGAGCAAGGGCCTTGTCGCCTGAGCCTTTGATGAATTGAAAGTTGAACATGTTTGATACAGCAGAACTCAGCGCCTTTCGCAACAGCATGCGCAGCTTCATTTCGGAGCAACTCCCCGACGATATCCGTCAGACCGTGCGCGAGGGCCGCCAGGTCGGTCTTGAGCGCATGAATGCTTGGCATGGCATTTTGGCCAACCATGGCCTGCTCATTCCTCACTGGCAAGTGGAGTGGGGAGGCCAGGGCTTCAGCGTTGCTCAGCAGATGGTGTTTGACGAAGAGATGGCGCTGGGCGACGCACCCGAGCTCAACGCGATCACCTTCGACATGATCGGCCCAGTGCTGCAACGCTATGGCAATCCGGCACAGCAGCAGCGCTTTTTGCCGGACATCGCTTCCGGCCAGCAATGGTGGTGCCAGGGCTACTCCGAACCCAATGCGGGTTCCGATCTGGCATCGCTCACCACGCGAGCCGAGTTGGTGGGTGACCATTACGTCGTCACCGGCTCCAAGATCTGGACGTCAGGCGCGCAGTACGCCGACTGGATGTTCTGCTTGGTGCGCACCGACCGCGAAGTGCGTGCTCAGCAGGGCATCAGCTTTTTATTGATCGACATGAAAAGTCCGGGCATCACGGTTCGGCCCATCGTTGGCATTCATGGCTGGGCGGTGTTCAATGAAGTGTTTCTCGATCAAGTTGAAGTGCCTGTTTCATTGCGCATTGGCGCAGAAAACGGAGGCTGGACCATTGCAAAGTCACTGCTCGAATTCGAGCGCTTAAAACTTGCACGCATAGGAGAGAACAAGCGCAGGCGCGCCCGCGCGCTGGCGGTGGCGCACAGCCGGCGTGAGGCGGGTCATCCGCTGGCTGAGCGACCTTGGTTTCGTGAACGCTTTGCCGAACTCGACTGCCGGCTCATGGCATTGGAGGCCAATGCAGGTCGCTTCATCGAACGTGCCCAGGCCGGTGAGCCGATTGGCGCTGAAGTTTCGATGCTCAAGTTGCGCGGCAGTCGCCTGATTCAACTTTGGGAAGAACTGATCGTGGATGCGCTCGGGCCCGAAGCCATGCCACTGGACAATGACTGGCTGCAATCGCAAGCAGGCGCCGAGCCGCAGGACCGGATTGCAGGCACCGCTTCGTCAAGGCGGTTTCTGTCGCGTGGTTTCACCATCGCCGGTGGCTCCAGCGAAATTCAACACAATATTTTGGCCAAACAGGTCCTTGCCTTATGAGTGCTTACACCTTGGACGCGCAGCAGGAGATGCTGGCCGACAGTGCCCGCAATTACCTCAGTCGCCGCACAACGCCAAAGCATGACGCGACCCAGGCAGATAGGCAAGCTACTGAATCGTCTCGGTGGGCTGAGATGGCGAGTCTGGGATGGCTGGCGTTGCCCGTGCCCGAAGCCTATGGTGGCCTGAGTGGTTCGATGGCTGACATCTGTGCGCTTGCCGAAGAGCTGGGGCGTGGGGTGGTGAGTGAACCTTACATTGCATCCGCCGTGCTTGCCGGTATGTTGCTGGCGGACGTGGCGCCCCCATCAGTTCGAGACGACTGGCTGCCTGCATTGGCCGACGGCAGCAGACGCTTGGCGCTGGCCGTCTGGGAGCCCGGTGCACGCTCCGATTGGACCGAAGTGAACACGCGAGCCACACAGGACGGTGCAGACTGGCGATTGGATGGCAACAAGGTGTTGGTGCTGGGCGGCACCGGTGCGGATGGCCTGTTGGTCAGCGCCTGCATCAGCGGCAGCAAGGACCTTGGGATTTTTTTGTTACCTGCGGGCGGGCAAGGGCAGCGACTGGTTGCACAGACCCTGTTCGACGGACAGGGCGCGGCCGAGCTGACGATGGCCAGGGCTACCGGTGCGTCGCTCCTGCACCGAGGCGAACCCAGCGCGGTATTGGGACTTCTGGAGGTAGCGCTGGACCGCGCGACCTTGACGCACTGCGCTGACACCGTGGGTGCGATGGCGCAGGCCTTTGCCCTGACTCGCGAGTACCTGGGCACTCGCAGTCAGTTTGGCAAACCGATTGCCGCCAACCAAGTGGTTCAGCACCGACTGGTCGATCTGTTTGTGGAGATCGAAGAAGCACGCTCCCTCATGCGGATGACCGCCAGCCTGTATGCCGACACGGGCATCGACAAAGTCGCACCGCAGCGTCGCCATGTGGCCGCCACCAAAGCCTTTGTGGCGCAAGTGGCTCGCCATGTCTGGGAAGAGTCGGTGCAGTTGCACGGCGCGATCGGCATGACACAAGAATACGAAGTTGGTGCCTATGTGAAACGCCTCGCACTGGCCGTGAACCTGTATGGCGATGCCACATTTCACTTGGAGCGCGTAGCCTGCTCGTCGCTAGACAGCTCAGCGATACGTGCGCTGAAAGTTGAAAAAACGTTTACCGCTCACCATCACAAGGAAACGACAAGTGCACCATCCAGTTGAATCATCGGAGACATCTTCGTCATCGGCAGTGCTCATGACCGCCGCAGACGGCGTGCTGCAAATGGTGATCAACGCGCCTGAGGCACGCAATTCACTGTCGGCAAAGGGTGTGGTGGATGGCCTGCTCGCCGCCCTGGATCAGCTGGAGCGCGACCCGGATCTGCGCTGCGCCGTGCTCACGGGCGCCGGCGGGGCATTTTCTTCAGGCGGCAACCTCCATGATTTGTCGTCACTGACGGAATCGCAGGTGCGTGCGCAAATGAACATAAACACCTGGCTTTACCGTCGCATCGCTCTGTGCGACAAACTGGTGATTGCGGCTGTGGACGGCCCGGCCTACGGTGCGGGCTTAGGTCTGGCCACCTGCTGCGACTGGATCGTGGCGGGCGAGTCGGCTGCGTTCTGTAGCGCTTTTGTACGTGTCGGTGCCATGCCCGACGCCGGTTTGTTTTGGTCTCTGCCATCACGACTTGGTGCGGCAGGTGCGCGTCGCATGATGCTGCTGGGCAAGGAAGTGCGGGGCCCCGAAGCGCTGGCTATTGGTTTGGCCGATGACTTTGTCAGTGACGGTCCGGCCTTGCCTGCGGCCATGGCCTTGGCGGGAAGATTTGCGCAGGGGCCCTCTCGCGCCTATGGGCGCATCAAGGCCGGCTTGCGACAAGGCCCCATGTCAGTGGAGCAGGCATTGCAGTTCCAGTTGGACAATGGCCCGGGCCTGTTCGCCAGCGAGGACTTCAGGGAAGGTGCCAAGGCCTTTCTGGAAAAGCGCAAACCGGTCTTCAAAGGACGCTGAAGCGCCTCACTGAGCACCCTTCCACACAGCAAGAAGCATGACGACAAAAGACCCATCAGAGATACCCCCCTTGCAAGGCCTCAGGGTGGTGGAGTTTGGTCAGTACATTGCCGTACCGGCAGCAGCGCAAATGCTGTGCGATCTGGGAGCCGACGTGATCAAGGTCGAGTCCATTGCCGGGGATGCCGCCCGCTATGTCGGTTGGGCCTATGACGCCTATGGTCCGATGTTCAGCGCCTACAACCGTGGCAAGCGCTCAGTGGTACTCGATCTGCGCAGCGAGGCCGGTCGACAACAGGCGCAGGCGCTGGCCTGTAGCGCTGACGTGGTGCTGCAAAACGCACGCCCTGGCACCCTGGAGCGCCAGGGCTTAGGCGCTGCGCGCCTGATGGCCATGGCACCTCGTCTGGTTTATGGCCAAGTCAGCGGCTTCGGCCAGCAAGGCACGGCCAGCGTTCGGCCTGGCTTTGACATTGCGGCCCAAGCCGAGAGCGGCATGATGAGCCTCAACGGCGATGCTGACCGCGATCCCACTCGTGTTGGCTTCACTGTGGTGGATGTGATGGCTTCCCAGGTGCTGAGCAACGGCGTGCTGGCTGCATTGGTGCGACGTGGCGTGACCGGGCGTGGCGGACTGGTGGATGTGTCGCTGATCGATGTGGCGGTCTCCGCCATGGCCAATGCCTGGACCGAGTACCACTTGAGCGGGCGCATGCCGCTGCGACAAGGCAATATTCAGCCCAATGCCGCGCCGGCGGCCGATGTGGTCCGCACTGCAGACGGCATGGTGGTGGTCTCGGCCTATACACAGGATCACTTTGCCAAGCTGTGCGCCGCAATCGGCGCGCCAGAGCTGGCCCTGGACCCGCGCTTTCGCGAGAATGCCGGGCGCGTGGAGAACCGGCCCGCGCTGATGGACGTTTTGGGCAAGGCAATGGCCCACATGACATCAGACCAAGTGTGCGACTTGCTCACCTCGGCGGGTGTGGTGGCCGGGGTCATCCGCACCATGGCCGATGTCAAAGCAGGTCAAGCCGGTGTCTCAGCAGACCTGTTTGTGGAAGTCACTGCAGCGGACCGCGTGGCTGTCCGTGTGCCGTGCCTGCCGATGAACCTGTGTGGCGTTGAACGCCGGGCAGGTCGTTTGCCGGCACTCGGCGAACACACGCAAGAGGTGCTGTCCTCCCTTAATTTTTGAAGTGATCGCCCAGACGCTCCAGACTGTTGCAGGCATCGTCTACGATGTCATTCATCACTTCAGCCACGCTGCGCACTTCATTGAAATACGCAATGCTTTGGCCTGCCGGGTGGTGCATCAGCGGTTGGACTTCGTGTTCGTCAATAGCACCGAGCAGGTCGCCAACCAAGATGTCTTGCAGCGGCATCTTCAGCGGAGCTGGCGCTCCGGGCGCGGCCCATTCCTCTGACCATGCGGTGCGGATCTGGCGCAGCGTCTTGCCGCTGTCGGCGCGTGAGATGACCGTGTCGTCGCTGCCGGCTGCCAACAGCTTCTGGCGCAACGCGTCTTGCATGTGGTGCTCTGAGGTGGTTAACCAGGCTGTACCCATCCACACCCCCTGCGCGCCCATGGCCAGTGCTGCCACCAGATGGCGCCCGGTGGCTACACCGCCTGCGGCCAGCACAGGCACATCACCGGCCATGTCCACAATCTGTGGCACCAGGGAATAAGTGCCAATGACGCCCGTGTGCGCACCAGCGTCGTAACCTTGAGCCACCAAAATATCAATAGGTTTTGCCAAAGCAGCGCGCGCATGCTTGGGTGAACCCACCAAGGCCAGTACAAGTTTTCCGCAAGCCTTGGCACGCTCAATCACATCCATGGGCGAGCCGATACCGCAAGCCAGCATGTTCACGTCCGAGCGCATGATGACCTCCAGTTGCTGTTGCGCAACTTCTTCGGATCGCACAAACCGCGAGCGCATGCCTGCCTGAGTTGCAGCTGGAACGCCGTATTTCTCTTGAATGCTGCGCACAAAACTCTTGTGTGCCTCCGGCAGCTGAGCTTCGATGGCCTCGCGATCGTTGGTCTCTGGCATGCCCGTGGGCAAGACGAGATTGACACCAAAGGGTCGAGCCCCCACTTTGTGCCTTATCCATGCAAGTTCATGCTCAATTTCTTCAGGCGTGTGTCGTGTAGCACCCAGAACGCCGTAGCCACCGGAACAACAGATGGCCGCAACCACTGCCGCGTCGTGCGCAAAGCCGAATATGGGCTGGTCAATGCCAAGGCGTTTGCTCAAGCGAGTTTGTAAATTTGTACGGTCAGACACAGGCTATTTCTCCAACGCTTTGAAAATCATAAGTCAGCTTAATTGACTAACTATTCGTCAGTTTAGTCAATTATTTATAAATTGGGTTGACTGTAAGTCAAGCTAATTGCAAAATCAAGCCCTATGCTGCACCCCTCCACCCCTGCTGTGAATCAGGCACTGCCCAAGCTAGAAGAGGCCAAGGACCCCCAGTTCGCCTATACCCTGGCCAAAGGATTGGAGGTGCTGCGAGCATTCGATGCGGCCACGCCATCCCTTGGCAACCGAGAAATCTCGCAACGCACAGGTATAGGACGGCCTACAGTCGTTCGCCTCACGCGCACCTTAGCACTGCTGGGCTATTTGAAGTATCACGAACAGACAGCGCGCTACCGTTTGGCAGCAGGGGTACTGTCCTTTGGCTATCCATTGCTCTGTCAACTGGGCGTGCGTCAACTCGCGCGACCGCACATGCAAGAGCTGGCTGATTTCGCCCGCGGCGCAGTCTCCCTGGCTCTGCGCGGTGGCGACCATATGGTGCTGATCGAAAGTTGTGTTGACAAAAATGCACCCTCGGGCCGGCCAGACGTGGGGGCCATCCGACAATTTGGCAATACATCCTTGGGCCATGCCTACTACTGCGCCACCGGAGACAGCGAACGCAAAGAAATTGAAGATTTATTGAAAGCACGTGATGCGCAAGCCTGGCCCGCATTGCGCAAGCAACTCACCGCATCGCGTAAGACATTTCAAAACAATGGGTTTTGCATTCTGCCTTCGCCAAGCGCAGGCATGGTCGCTATCTCGGTACCTTTAGGCTTCATGGTCGATGATGAACTGCTCGTCATGAACTGCGCAGTGGCCCAGTTCTATCTGCAAGCCGATACGCTGGAAAAGCATATTGGGCCTCGACTGCTCAACTTGGTGCGAATGCTTCAGACCAGCTTGGGCAGGCGTTGATGTCGACTTCATTTGATCTGTTGTGTTGGCCATTCAAAATTTAACCATTGGAGACAAGAAGCATGAAATTCTTATTTTTTCGCAAAGCCTGTGGGTTCTTCGCCTTGACTTTGGGCTGTGTTGGCTCTGTTTTTTCGCAAAGTGCAGCAGATAATTTTCCAACCAAAACCATCCGCCTGATCGTGCCCTATGCACCAGGTGGTGGAACCGATTTGGTCATGCGCGCCATCGCCCCCGGAATGAGTGAGGCGCTGGGGCAGGCGATCGTGATCGAAAACCGCGCTGGGGCTGGCACCATCACAGCCACCGACGCTGTGGTGCGTGCTGAACCGGATGGTCATGTGCTTCTCGCCGTCGGTGCGCCAATCTATCTCAACACAGCCCTGGGCATCAAAACCCCTTACGACCCCTTGAAAGACCTGGCACCCGTTTCACTGTTGGTCAACAACCCAGGCTTGTTGCTCGTGGGGCCATCGGTGAATGCAAAAAACGTCAAAGAACTTGTGGCGCTGAGCAAACAGCAAAAAGGCGGCCTGAGTTACGCGAGTGCGGGCACGGGAAGCTTCGGCCATCTTGCCGGTGAATTGCTGAAGGTGCGTATTGGCATCGAGATGGAGCATATTCCTTACAAAGGCAGCGCACCGGCATTGGCCGACTTAATGGGCGGTCAAGTGCCCATGGCGATTGATGCCATGATCCCCTCTGGCGCCCAAGTCAAAGCAGGCAAGGTGCGCGCCTTGGCGATTCTGTCTAACGAGCGATTGCCGCTTCTGCCGGATGTGCCAACGCTGGCCGAGGCCGGATTTCCTGGCATAGAAGCAGCAGCCACCTTTGGACTGATGTTGCCCGCCAAGACGCCGCCGAGTGTGATTGCCAAGATACACGCGGCCATGAAAAAGGCAATCACCAACCCGGCCACACGTAAACAGCTCGATGACATGGGCTACCAAGTGGTTGCGAACACGCCCGAACAATTTGGCGTCTACTTGCGTGAACAAATCACGACTTGGACCAAGATCGTGAAAGACAACAAGATCAAAGCCGATTGAACCCAGACATGACAGCCACACCATCGTCCACCAGCGGACCGCTGCAGGGCATACGTATCCTCGACATGGCCACCGTGGTGGCCGCACCTTTCGCCGCCACCTTGTGCGGTGACATGGGCGCAGAAGTGACAAAGCTTGAACTGCCTGACGGCAGCGACACACTTCGCCATATGTTGCCCGTGATGGGTCAACATTCCCTTTTCTGGAAAGTGACCAACCGCGGCAAACGCGGTATCACCCTGGACGTGCGCAAGCCCGAGGGACGTGCGCTGCTGCTGAAAATGCTGCCAAGTTTTGACGTATTGGTAGAAAACTTTCGAACGGGTACGCTGGACCGATGGGGCCTTGACCTGGAAACGCTCCATGCACATAACCCAGACCTCATTGTTCTTCGTCTGACAGGTTTTGGCCAGACAGGCCCGTATGCGCGTCGTGCCGGCTTTGCGCGGATCTTCGAGGCCATGAGTGGCTTCGCGCACCTGACGGGTGAGAGCGGTCGATCACCACAACACATGAACTACCCTTTGGGTGACGTGGTATCAGGGCTTTTTGGCGCGTTTTCAATTGCCACGGCACTGGCAGCTCGTGCGCGCAGCACCTCTCAAGCACCTCGCGGATGCGAGATTGATCTTGCCGCAACTGAGGCGTTGATGCGCATGCTGGATCCACTTCCAGCAGAGTACCAACACCAACAAATCGTCCGAGAGCGCACAGGTGCTCGTGCCACATATTCTGCTTTGTCCAACATATTCGCCACAAAAGATGGTCAATGGTTGACGATCGTAGGCACCAGCGGCGCCACGTACCGACGTATTTTTGACGCCATAGGTCGCGCTGATTTACTGGACGGTGACAGGCTGGCATCTTCAGCCTCTCGTCTCCAACACAGCAACGAGGTTGATGGCATCGTCGCAGACTGGTGCCTGAGTCTGCCGCTTGCGGAGATCCAAGACATCCTGACTCGCCATGAAGTGCCACACAGCAAGGTCTACTCCATTGAAGATGTGGTGGCCGACCCGCATGTGCAGGCACGCAATGCCTTAATCCAATTGCCTGATCCGGACTTGGGCCATCTGGACGCGCCTTGCGTGGTCCCGCGTTTTTCAAATCACACGCCCGTCACACCACGCAGTGGACCCGGGGTGGGTGAGCACAATGAGGAGGTGTTTGGTGAGATCGGCGTGGGGACAGCGGAACTGGCGCGACTTAAGTCATTGGGCGTAGTTTGAAAAAGACCTGCTGGCCAATTTGCGTGCATCCAGCAGTGTTACTGAGTCTAAAGCCAGTTGCACTTCGCACTTGAATCCGCCGGATCATATTTCCATTGAATCAAGGCCTTAGCCCTGCCGCTTGACTCCGCAGTGTGCAGATAATGCATGCGTGCCAAAGTAAAGTGACATGGGCGCAGCGCAGTACCCGCCGCCGCATGTTGTTCGCCAACGGTCAACAAGAACATCTCCGGATTGAACGTCTAAAATTACATCTTGTTACACATTTCTCAGTCTTTGTTTTGACCAGCCCAGGGTCTTAAGCGCAAGACAAACTGTTCCCGACTTTAAAGAAATAGCGCTGTTAAAACAACATTCATAATTTATAATTATTAGAACTATATAATCTTTATATAAATATAATGGGTAATTTGTAATTACTTATATAAATGTAAATTGATGCGAATCGGTCGGTGAAATGAAGGCCTGTCAGTGGGTTTCGCTCACGCGAAGCACCCTCAGCCACCAAGGGAAATCGTTGTTGACAAGCCAGAGGTGCGCACTTAACTTGAATTTGTCGCATGTCAGGGTCTGGTTTTAAAGCAAGTAAGGCTCCAACACGATTCCCGTGGGTCAGTTCAAGATGCCGGCCGATTTTGTAGCTGACTCGCACCATCCAACGAGGAGAAATTCAATGTCTCATCAGTCACGTCGCAAGTTCATCAAGTCTGCCGCCAAGGTTTCGGCGGCGGTCATCTCGGCGCCCTTTGTTCACACCTCACACGCAGCGGGCTCGCTGTCTGTCGGCCTGTGGGACCATTGGGTTCCGGGTGCCAATCAGGCAACCACCGATTTGATCAATGAGTGGGGGGCCAAGGAAAAGGTCGACGTGAAGATCGACTACATCACCTCGCAAGGCAACAAGCTCTTGCTGACGACTGCGGCCGAAGCACAAGCCAAGTCGGGGCATGACATCCTGGCCTTGTCGACTTGGCTGCCGGCCGACCACGGTAAATTGCTGGAACCGGTCGACGACATCATGGGCGACCTGATCAAAGAGCACGGCGCTGTGAACAACACCGTCCAATACCTGGGCAAGGTCGATGGCAGGTGGGTGGCGATTCCCGCGACCGTGGGCTCGCAGATCAAGGGGCCCTGCTCGAGGATGGACTTGCTCAAGCAACATGCCGGCATCGACATCCGGGCGATGTACCCAGCCGGCGCTGCACCCAAAGCTGACGCCTGGACCACGGACGCCTTCTTGAAGGCCGCTGAGGCATGCCACAAGGGGGGGGTGCCTTTTGGCATCGGCTTCGGAACGACGACAGACTCGGTCGACAGCGCGGGGAGCTTCTTCCACGCCTTCGGCGCCAACTTGGTTGATGCCAAGGGCAATATCGTTGTCAAGTCTGACGAAACCAAACAGGTGCTCGAATACCTGAAAAAACTGATTTCCTTCCTGCCGCCAGATGTGCCGGCCTGGGACGATGCTTCGAACAACAAGTGGCTGGTCTCGGGCAAGGGCGCGATGATCATGAACCCGCCCAGCGCCTGGGCGGTGGCCAAGCGCGACGCACCGCAGATCGCCGAACAGCTTTGGACGCACGGCTTTCCAGTAGGACCCAAGGGTCGCTTCGCGCCTTTTCTGCCGTTCTACTGGGGCATCTGGAACTTTGGCAAAAATAAGTCAGCCGCCAAGAACCTGCTGCGTCACCTGTCAACCCGCCAGGCCGTCGCGAAGATGGTCGAAGCCAGCGGAGGCTATGACCTGCCCTCTTTCGCCAACCTGACGACTCTGCCAACCTGGGCCGAGGTCGGACCGCCCAAGGGCACGATCTACCATTACCCTAATCCACACAACCACCAGATCCTGTCGATCGGGGCCGCGCCAGCGCCACCGCATATCGCCAACCAAATTTACAACAGTGGGCTGATGACGAAGATGGCCGTGCGTCACGCCCAGGGTGAAACGGTCGACAAGACCATTGGCTGGGCGGCCAGGGAGCTCGAAGGCTTCATGCGGGTCTAGTCGCCAAGCCGCCCCCGTCGGACTTGCAAATGGGTGAGCTCTGGCCTGCATTCACAGGAGATTGATTTGAGTGAATTAGTTGGATCGGTCAGGCAGACGCCTCCCAAAAAGCGTCGCCCAAAGGCCCTTGAACGCCTCTTTCAGCGCAAATCGACCATCGCCTTTCTGATGGCCCTGCCCTTGATCCTGGTGATATTTGGCTTGGTCGCTTACCCGGCGGCTTATGCGGTCTACCTGTCCATGCTCAACAAGGGCATGGACAACTTTGTAGGCTTTGACAATTTTGTGTTCCTGTTCGGGCGCGATACTTTCTGGATGGTGGTCAGACAATCGGTGGTGTTTGCGGTCACCGCGGTGATCTTCAAGTCAATCATCGGTTTCGTCGTGGCCCACCTTGTGCACAACATTCCCGCCAAGGGACAGCGCAAATGGCGCGGCATGCTGCTGATACCCTGGGTCATACCGCCGGCGATGAGCACCTTGGCTTGGCTGTGGCTGTTCGACCCTTCTTACAGCGCCTTCAACTGGATTCTTGCCGAGTTCGGCGTGGCCCCAGTCCCTTGGACCGGAAATACCGACTGGGCACGCTTCTCGGTCATCTTGGTCAATATCTGGGTTGGCGCGCCATTCTTCATGATCATGTACCTGGCGGCACTCAAATCGGTGCCCGAACAACTCTTCGAGGCGGCTTCAATAGACGGTGCCAACTGGTGGCAACGGATCTGGTACATCACATTGCCGATGATGCGCAACATCATCTCGATCACCGTCCTGTTCTCGTTGATTGTCACCTTTGCAAACTTCGATATCGTGCGCGTGCTGACTTCGGGGGGGCCGCTCGACGGGACTCATGTCTTCGCAACCTGGGCCTTCGAGCGTGGCATCATCAGTGGCGATATCCCGCTGGGGGCAACCATTTCATTGTTCATGGTACCTATCCTGGGCATCGCGGCGATCTTCATTCTTCGCGACATCAACAAACGTGGGAACGAAGCCTGACATGGCTAAAACCCACACCCTGCCAGCGGTGCCTCGGCTGTTCAACTATGGCAGCATGTCGCGAGACCGCCGCCGCGCGCTGTTCTGGTCTTACTTTTTTCTGCTGGTCTTCGCCATTTTTTTCCTGACCCCACCGATCTACATGCTGATCACGTCGCTGAAGACCAGCGCCGAAATTTCGGCTGGCGTCAGTCCATGGATCGTGCAAGCACCCACCCTTGCCAACTTTACTGGACTGCTGAGCGATCCTAAGTTCATACGTTTTTTCTGGAATTCATCGATCGTCTCGATCCTGGTCGTCAGCATCACCATGGTGGTCAGTGTCTTGGCCGCATTCTCTTTGGCAAGAATGAAGTTCTGGGGCTCCGCGTCGCTGGCGACCGGTGTCTTCCTGACCTACTTGGTGCCTGACACGCTGCTGTTCATTCCGCTGTTCAAGATGTTCGCGTGGGTCAACGAAACCATGGGCATTCAATTGATCAACCAGTGGTGGGTGCTGGTCATTCTCTACCCGACGCTCACCGTGCCTTTTTGCACCTGGATCATGATCGGTTACTTCGCCAGCATCCCGAAAGAACTCGACGAGGCGGCACTGATCGATGGCGCAACCTGGTTCCAGACCTTGTTCCAGATCTTCATTCCTGTGGCCGTGCCCGGCATCATCGCGGCGACCATCTTCGCTTTCACCGTGTCGTGGGCCCAGTTCCTGTATCCACTGGCTTTTACCACCTCGGCCGATCAGCTGGTGCTGCCCGTGGGCATCATTACCACCCTGATCAAAGGTGACGTTTTCAACTGGGGCCAGATCATGGCCGGCGCACTGCTGGGGGCTGCGCCGCCGCTCATTATTTATGCCTTTCTGATGGACTACTACATCGCGGGTCTGACTGCGGGGTCGACCAAGGGCTGATGCCGTTCGACACGGATTGCCAAGACGAAAGCACTTTTGCTGAGCAGGGAACTGGAGACAGATGACATGGCCGTTGTAACACTTAAAAAGGTGGTCAAGTACTACGATGAAACCTTGGCCGTTCGGGGCATCGACTTGGAGATTGCCGACGAGGAATTTCTGGTGCTGGTCGGCCCTTCAGGCTGCGGTAAAACCACCACCTTGCGGATGATCGCCGGCTTGGAAGAGATTTCTGATGGCGAGATCCTGATCGGCGACGAGGTGGTGAATGACGTGCCGCCGAAGGATCGCAACATCGCGATGGTGTTTCAGAACTATGCGCTCTACCCACACATGTCGGTCTTTGAGAACATGTCCTTCGGACTGAAACTGAAGAAAGTCGAAAAGTCCGAAATCAATCGCAGAGTGCTGGAGGCGGCGCACATCTTGGACATCGTGCCGCTGCTCGAGCGCAAACCCAAGCAACTCTCAGGTGGGCAGCGGCAACGCGTCGCGATGGGCCGCGCGATTGTCCGCGACCCAGCGGTGTTCCTCTTCGACGAACCGCTGTCCAACCTTGACGCTAAGCTGCGGGTACAAATGCGCACCGAGATCAAAAAAGTACACCAAAAGGTCCGCACCACAACGGTCTATGTGACACATGACCAGGTCGAGGCGATGACACTGGCCGACCGTGTGGTGGTGATGAACCATGGCGACATCGAGCAAGTGGGCACGCCACAGGAGCTCTACCACCATCCGCGGACCAAGTTTGTGGCCGGCTTTATCGGCTCGCCAGCGATGAACATGGTACCGGTCGCCTTGCTAGAGGACACTGAAGGACTGCACCTCGACCTCGGTGCCGGCGTGAACCTGCTCGTGCCGCCCGCCCACGCGCAGCACTACCGCCAATTTGTCGGCAAGACGAAGCTGCTGCTCGGACTGCGGCCGGAGCATCTGACCGATACGATGGCGCCAGGACAGTCAGGCGGACAGACTTTTTCTGTGCCCGTCGAGGTCAGCGAACCTATGGGCATGGAGACCCTGATCTATTTCCAGCTGCAAGGCATGAGCGTCTGCGGCAAAACGAGCCCCGATGTCAGTTTGTCGCCAGGCCAGGTCATTCAGCTGACGGCCAAACTGCAAGACATGCACCTGATCGACGACGAAAGCGGGCTGGTTCTTTAGCCAGAACCAAACCGAATCGTTCCCACTCCTTTGCCAAGGCAGCGTATTGAGCCACCGCTCACGGACAGAGACTGCGCTTGAGTTGATCAATACCTTACAGGGCCAAACAAAGCAATCACGAATTTTGATGCCATCTTATTCGTTAAAGCCCTGAACCCCACAGTGCCACAAACAGCAGCGAGCGTGGCCCACTGGCGCGCAGCGGCATTGAAAGACGATGCCGGCCAAGCCCTCGACACCCAACTGCGTGCGCAAGGGGCCTTGGCCCGACCCGTGCGCGAGCAACCCATCCGCTGGATGCGAAAACCCCCTTCAAACAGGATATAAAAGTCAACTGAACTTTGGTGAAGAGGCCGAAAATCCATCGGCTCATTGAAGCACAAAGGCGTCCTTCGAGAAGATCGAGATTTTTTTTATTGCAAAAAGCAGCCATTGAAAGGTATCTCTTTTTAGCAGCAAAGTTATGCTGGATTACCTAATTTTCAGAAAATGAAATTCAAATCAATTCGCTTTGGGATTTACCGTCCGGTATGGTCGCAAAGTTGATACCCAGCTTCAAGCGATACTGGGCGCAATGCCAACATTTGAACCCTAGTAAGGTGAGATAGCTGGACGCTTCACTTTCAATCTGCACCATTGAAAAAGCCCCCAAACTTGACGCTTGGGGGCTTTTGACTTTCTAGAAGAATTACTTGGTCACATCAAAGACCAAATTGACTTTGGAAGGTCCGAAGGATGCCCAAGGCACCACCTTGGCAAAGCTCACGCCTGGTTTGGCGTAGTCGCAAACACCCGATGGGAATATGCTTTTCAGGCGAGTCAACTCGGTGGCGCTGATCGCTACTTTGTACTCGGCCGCATCCACTGGCTTCAGTTGGCACTTCAAGTTATTGGAGGCCAAAGACACGCCAGCTTCCATTCGGGGGAAACGACCAGATGGCCACAAGGTATTGCATTGCGTTCCACTGGTGCCCAAGACCTGTTTTTCAGCAATGAATTTGTAAGGCGTGGATTTATCAGTACATCCATCCACCAAATCTGCGGGCTTGTTTTTCACCACTTTGGTTTTCTGTGGGTCCGCAGATTTATCGGCCGCAATAGCCTCCATCCACTTTTCAAAGGCCGCAATGGACTCTGGACTCAAGGCAGCCAAGGAACCTCTCCACATGACGTAGTTGTCTGCATTGCCATTGGCTTGCAGCACGCGCTCACGGGCGGCAAAGTGTTCCCATTGCATGTGGTAGTTGGTTGTATCTTCACCGTAGATATTGCTCACATCCAAAATGGGCATGGCACTCAAACCACCTCCACCATTTAAGAGCAAGCCACTTTGATTGGCCCGCAAAATGGCATCCGTGTTACCAACTGTTCTCGACATGACGGGGTTGGCATCGGTGTCAAAACCACCCACACTGCCATTCAAATCGAGAAATTGCGTCAGCGTGATGCTGCCGGCATTCAAGGCCGTCAAGCCATATTGCACGCCCACGTTGTCATAGGTTCTCAAACCGACGGTGGATTTGCCTGAAGGGTCCAATGGATTTGGGCCTTTGCCGTACACGTTGACACCCACGTCGTAAATGGTCGGACGCGCACCCGTAAAGTTGGGTGTACTGGGGTTGCTGTCGTAGCGCAATCCCACGGGTACGGCGGCATTCCACACAGCCGAGGCGTAATTGCCAAGCCCAGGGAATGTGGGCCCAACGCGGCCGGGTACAGGGTCGGTTCGGCCCATTTGATTGCCGTTGGCATACAAAGTGATTTCACCCAAATATCCCGACACTGCCGTTTTTTGCGCTGCAGTGAATGAAGATGCAGAAGGTGCAGTGCTGGATAAATAATTGCTGATTAAATGCGCATCCATGCCCGACTGTGCAATCGTCAATGCATCAGGGAAGGTGGCATCGATCAAAGCGCCGTCGAACAAACCAGGGAACATATCGCCCAATTGCAAACTGGCAATCGCGCCGCCTGATGTGCCTGTGGAGATGGTGTAGGCAGGTTGACCGAAACGCTTGATGAAATACTCCTTGGTCATGGAGGCGGCTTCACCCGAGAGCACGTTGTTGCAAGCGTTACTGGGGTGATTCAAGGTGTTGTTGGCGACGGCATAACCTCTGGACAACCAGGTGTCGTTCATGGGGTTGTAGCCAAAACCTGCAGCGCCTTGGTGGTACCAACCACCAACACAGCCTGTTCCGTGACCGTAGACCAATTTCTTGTTCCAATTCTTGGGCGGTGTCAGGGGGGTGGGATCCACGTCCTTGGTGGGATCAAACAAAATCGTCATCTGCGCGATACCCCGATCGATCGTGGCGGTCTCTACACGGACGATGTAAGGTACATCTACACCCGCAGCGTTTTTGATCAACTTGACATCTGCTGGAATGGTTTTGGTATCCGTCAATGTTTTGAAAACGCCTGCTGTGGTCCGGTACTGGTATTGCACATCCGTTTGTGCGGAGCAATTGACATCGTTGGGCGTTGCAACCAGTTTGGAGCCATTTGGCAAAGCTAAAGTGCCCGTGCTGCAAATGAAGGGACTCATTTGTGGGCCCGAAGTGATGGGGCCTGTGATGGGGTAATTGGTCAGGGTCATGCTGGTGGCAGCGGAAACACCATTCTTGGCACTGATTGTGTTTTCTCCATTGACCAAGCCCGTCACAACCCCCAGCAGCGTATTGGCTGTTGCACTCTTGAATGACGAAGTGACATCCACACCATTCAGCGACACTGAAACACTACCGGTGCTTGTTGCATCGGCAGGCAATGCAACCTCGATCAAAGCGCTGCCCCCGCTGACCATGTGCGGCTGTGAAGATTTGATGGCCAAGGTAGGCGGTGAGATGGTATCGCTACTACCGCATCCTGTCAGTGTGGCGACTGAAATGAAGGTTCCAAAACCAATCAAATAGATCGACCTCTTCAAATTCGAAAGTTTTCGAAAAATTACCTTTTTCATACTGAGTATCCATTGAGTTTTATAAATGCCAGTGATTCAACAGTTCACAAAGCAATCAGCAAATTAACGGTCTTTCACTGTTACTGCATTGAGAATTACCCTTGGTTTTCACAAATTTGAAATTAAAAAGTCCCGAAACATTCACTATGAATTCAAATTTATTACTTCTGCAAGGTCGCCACTTTTTGCCATTGGGCCACCTGCCACAACGCATCGACCGCACAGCGTATGGCCTCTGGCGTGGCATCGCCGCTGAAAGACGCCACTCGAAAGGCCTTGTCGGTGGTGATCACCGTGACCTTGCCGATCCAGCGCTTCGGATACCCTTCAATGCCAAGTCGCAATCCAACCTGTAAATCTAGCTCAAACTAGACAAACTTCTATATGACTGCGATTGAGACATCACCAAGGCTTTCTAGCTTGGGGAGAACGGCGGCTCTCGACATTGGCGTCACTGTTTGAACTGCTAAGGTTTTAGGGCGGATCTCATCTCTAACAAATCTTGCATAATTTCTCCATGAAAGCCATCTTCAAATCTATTTTTTTAAGCTGTTCTCTATGGGTGATTAGTAGTTTCTCCTGGGGCGCTACCGTGCAGGACTTGGAGATCAAAGCTGACGGCCAGACTTGGACCTACCACCTGCATATCCCACTTCAAGCGCGCTCAGGTGGTGCACCGCTGGTCTTAGTTTTTCATGGTGCAGGCGGCAATGGAAAAGACTACCTCACCAAAAATGGTTGGGTAACACTCAGTGAACAGGAAGGGTTTGTGGTTGCGGCACCCGACGGCCTACCGGCCTTGCCTCGTTTGCCAGCCAACTTTCGCATGAACCCTCGCCTTTGGAATAGTGGTCAACTCAATGCCAGTATGCCGAGAGCGAAGATCAATGACATGTCCTTTGTGAAAGCTCTCCTGGACGACATTGCTCAACGGACATCCGTTGACAAAAATCGCATTTACGCCACCGGGCATTCAAATGGTGCTGGAATGACGTTCAAGATCGGCGCAGAACTCTCCAGCGTTTTTGCCGGGATCGCAACTGTCATGGGGTTGAATACCAGTGAAGGTGCGCAACCAACGAAAGCGTTGCCAACCTTGATGCTGATCGGGACACACGATCCGCTCAATCCGATAGAGGGCGGTGAGCGCCAACTCCCCTGGGGAAAAAGCACGGTGCCACCCATTTCACATGGTATACAAGCTTGGTCTCAAAGTTTGAATTGCACGACACCAGCGGTCCAAGAGCGCGACGATGAACAGGTCACCATAGAACGTTTCAAACAATGCCGCGATGGTGCCAATTACACCATTTGGTATCTCAAAGGTCAGGGTCATGCCTGGCCCGGTGGACAAAATTCCGGCCTACCTGAATCGGTGATGGGCCCCAACATTACCCGCGTGAACGCTACCGATTTAATCTGGCAATTTTTCTCGAACCTTCCCCATTAAAGCGACTAGGCTCAACTCTTTTACCCGCTCTCGTTACAGGTCCCAAACTACCCGAGTGGACTTCCCACGTTTCTATAGAAAGCGCCAGCCTATGATTGACTGACGTTGCTTTCTACTTGACTGACTGTACTCAGTTTGATGTGATCATCTCTTTTTTGCAATGGCCGAGTAATGTGTATTGGTCTGAATTTTTCCAATCCGATACACCGCCAACGACTCCTATCGCGACACAACGGCTGCTCGTTTGGGGGGAAATGCATCTTCAGTCACGTTAGGAAGCACCCGTAATCGTCGTTTATATCCGTGATGACCTCCCTGCCAAAAAAGATAAAACTGCTTGCTTTCCCTGCTCTACAGTTTCAGCTGAGTAAACGATGCGATTGGTACAGTTGGTTCTACCTGTACACCCGCCGCGAATTGGAAAACTGTAATTTCTTCCGTGATCCCAAGCATGTGTTGCGTTGGGGTACACATGAACACTGGTGATTTCTGCCTGCTTGGTGTCCTTGATATTTTTGACAAAGTCAGGGCATGCATTGGGATCTTCGCTGTCGTAACTGTCCTTGCCACCCGCTAAGATCAGTAAAGGAATGTGCGCCCATTTTTCCAAGAAGTTAGCCGGCATGCCATTGAAGAGTGGTATGCCCACTGCATTTCCTGAAGCGGCTGCAGATGTAATCCAACAAGTCGGATAAATCGCAATGAGTTTATGAAAACGCAATTCATCTGCCCGATAGTGATCATAGAACCATTGACTAGCGGCATCTACAGTCATGAAAGCGCCCAACGAAAGACCCATGGCTGATATTTTTTTTGAATCAACTCCTGGTATCTGGGCTAAATGCTTAAGAGCACCCATCATTTGTCCATGAAGAATAAGTGGTGATGGACGACCGTCATGGTCGTTGAACATTTTTAACTCGAGCGTTGTGAAGCCCTGCTTTGAGTAAAACTCTCCGTATTGTTTGGTCGTGTTAAAGCTGAAGCCACCTGCATGATGAAGAATTAGCAATGCCTGCCCATTAGGGGCACCTTCTGCCGCCCTGAAAACTGCTTCAACTTGCTGAACTGGTGTTCCAGCTCCAGTGTCATAGTTGACTTTGATCCATGATTGCGCCCATGTAGCCGCAGCGAAAAAAGAGAGCATTAAGCTCATAAAAATCTTCATCATCCAAGTCTCCTTTTTTTAATTTACTTTACGCTCAACTGCCAGTCAATAAGCCATAAATTCTAAACATTCTCAGCCTTCCACCTTCAGTTATTCAAACCTTGCACTTCGTCCTTGAATTCTCTAAAAATGGAAACTCATCAGGGATTGCAAAAGTCACATTTGCTTGGATCCGCCAATATTCCTGAGTTGATCTCTCTTTGTTCTTCAAAGTAACAGGCTTGGCAACACCAGACTTCGGCTACCGGCAACCGGGTCTTGCTTTCGCAACAGCTACACAACAAGCCTGGAATTTGCTTTGTCCGCCAATAGCCAGGAGCTTTGCAGGTAGGACATGCGGACAGTAATTTTTGAATGAGATCCTTAGCGGCCTCCCTGATTATTTCCTGCCTGGTAGGATTGCAAAATGCGCGAAGATCGTTTTCCACAAAGACCACCCTGTTACTGGATTTTTCTTTTGCCAGATGGAATGCCTTTAAAAGGCTTTGCTCATCACGGATGTTTTTAAAGATCTCCGGATGACCTTGGTGATCAGGCCGAAGCACCAGATGGTGTTCAGGAAACTTTGCTTCAATTGCAAACGACTTTAATTCATTGAGGGTTTGAACTTCTCTGTGCATGCTTTGAGCTGGCCCCTGAGCCAATCCGGTCAGTTCAATGCCGCGCGCCTGATCAACCCAAAGCAGAATCTCCGTGTTCCATGACATAAATCCCACGAAAGGGTCAGGTCCAAAGGCCCCTTCACTGGCGATGGCAATGTCAGCTCCAGTCAGCGCCATGCCGATGTTTGCTTTTCTGCGAGCCGCTTCAAGCTGCGTACCAGGCCGATCAACCTCTCGTGTGAATGTCCCCAATTGGACCGTGTCATATCCGTCCGTGTGCAAGATTTGACAGCCCAGAGCAGCTTCCAATGGCGCTCTTACCAAGTCTTGTTTGCCATGTTGCGTGAGGAAAGCCACATGGCGGGCTTGATAGGATGAATGCGTAGTGTTTGGCATTGATGACTATAAAAGTACCGCTTGAGCCAAGCTGACATAAGCGGGTATCCCAAACAAAATGTTCAATGGAAAAGTCACGCCCAGACTCAGTCCGAAATACAGCGAAGGATTGGCCTCAGGCAGTGCGAACCTTAAAACCGCAGGTACCGCAATATACGAAGCACTTGCGGCAAGGACCATGAGCAAGGCGCCGTCGCCAACTGGCAGTTCCAGCAGGTACGCCATACCCAAGGCAAGGCCAGCATGAACGATCGGCACCACCACCGCATAAGCGATGAGTACGGGTGACTTGCCGTGTATCTGGGGTAAATTTCGGGCCGCCATCAACCCCATATCAAGCAAGAAGAATGAGAGCATGCCCTTAAATAAGTCACCTGAAAACGGTTGCATGGCTGCTTTTCCGGCATCTCCTGTGATCATGCCAACGACCATGGCCCCGAGCAACAACAACTGAGCGCCATCCGTGAAAGACTCGTGCAGTACCTTGCCAATGGAGACGCCTTGCTTAGACGGTAAAGGGCTCAATGATGCAAGCCCCGAGCCAACGCTAACAAGGTACGGTACCTCTTTTTGCCGTAAAGTATTTGCCAAAACTACGGCCATGATGATGGCGGGCGACTCCATCAATGCCATCGCGGCGGCCATGTGGCCACCATAGGTGATATTTTGGTTTTCCAGGTATTGAACGGCTGTTACAAAGGTCACTGCACTGACTGAGCCGTAAGTTGCCGCAATCGCAGCAGCGTCAAACCCCGAAACAAAACGCCGAAGAATCCAATACCCCATGAGCGGTATGCCTATCGCAAGCGAAATGGCCGCTGCCAGGCTAATACCCACATGCGCCGTCAGTCCTGAGTGCGAAAGTGCAAAGCCCCCTTTCAGCCCCAGTGCCATGAGCAAGTAGAGGGATAAAAATCGCGATATGGCTGGAGGGATTTCAAGGTTGGATTTGATGACCCCAGCCAGGACGCCCACAACAAAAAAGAGGATGGCGGGATCGAGCAGGTTTTGCATAAAAATTTTCCTTATGCGTCAATAGTAGGAAAATAAAGGCATCTTGTAAAATCGATTCTCATGTATCTACGAATAGATAAAAGTCTATGAACATCACATTCCGGCAGCTCAGATTATTTCTGGCATTGGCAGAGACAGGCAGCGTGAGTGCAGCCGCCAAAGCCATGCACGTGACGCAGCCCACGGCGTCAATGCAACTCAAAGAGGTGACGCATTCGGTTGGCGCTCCCTTGTATGAATTTGTGGGCAAAAAGTTCTATCTGACAGACCTCGGCAAGGAGCTTGCCACCACTGCGCGCCATGTGGCACAAACTTGGGACGCATTTGAGCAGAACGTTGACGCCTTCAAAGGCCTGACCAGGGGAAAGCTCAGGGTGGCGGTGGTCAGCACCGCAAAGTACTTCATGCCGCGTTTGATAGGGAGTTTTTGCAACCGACATCCAGGCATTGATGTTTCGCTTGAGATTCTCAATCGCGACGGTGTGGTGCAGCGCCTGCGGGAGAACCTGGATGACATTTACATCATGAGCATGCCACCGCGCGACTTGGATTTGACCGACGAGATTTTCATGCCCAATCCGATTGTGATCATAGGACCGACTTCCGATCCATTGGCCAAACGATCCGCAATACCCCTGGATGAACTCACTAAGAGCCGATTCATTCTCCGAGAAAAAGGTTCTGGCACGCGCATGACAGGCGACCAGTTTTTTAGCAAGAGAAAGTTTCGGCCAGACGTTCGTCTTGAGTTGGGGAGCAATGAAGCCATCAAGGAGTCGGTGGCGGGTGGACTGGGCTTGGGGTTGATCTCTAGGCATGCCCTTCATGGGCTGCATAAAGAACATGGGGTCTGTACCATTGATATTGAAGGGTTTCCGTTGCCTTCATCGTGGCACATTGTTCATCCCGCAAGCAAAAATTTATCGCCTCTGGCTTTGGCATTCAAGCAGCATGTGATCAAAGAAATAAAGCGCCGAAAATTGAACCCATAACCTGTCAATTGGACGCCAACAAAACAAACACCTGAGTGACTTCTGTTGGAAAATTCATCCATTTTTCAAAGAACGGCGATCGACTTTTTTGTTTGAATTTTTTTTGCTACATTCAGTCATTGAGCGAATACACGTTAGGTCTTGCTTGTCAAAATCAAGCTGTACCCATGACTGCCATGGTTACGCTTTTCCCTTCGCATGAAATTCAACCCAATGGAGCTTTTATGAAATCTCGTGCAGCCGTCGCCTTCGAGGCAGGCAAACCTTTGCAAATCGTCGAGATCGATGTTGAGCTGCCGCGCAAGGGCGAGGTGCTGGTCAAGATTTCGCACACCGGTATCTGCCACACAGACGCCTTAACGCTCTCGGGCGAAGACCCCGAAGGGCTTTTCCCAGCCGTGCTGGGTCATGAAGGGGCGGGCATCGTTGTAGCCTTGGGCGAAGGTGTCACCAGTGTCAAGCCCGGTGACCATGTGATTCCGCTCTATACCGCCGAGTGCGGCGAGTGTCTGTTCTGCACATCGGGCAAAACGAACTTGTGCGTGGCCGTGCGCGCCACCCAGGGCAAAGGTGTGATGCCCGACGGGACAACGCGCTTTTCCTACCAAGGCC
>Ga0214919_10002324_pt1 | contig 30009 bp, 25 predicted proteins | sample LL1503_MetaG_FD_177994 | JGI IMG/M metagenome (GOLD analysis project Ga0214919, IMG submission 177994) | Freshwater microbial communities from Lake Lanier, Atlanta, Georgia, United States - LL-1503 | ecosystem: Environmental > Aquatic > Freshwater > Lake | place: USA: Georgia | collected... | reverse complement strand
CTGTACAAAATTTTATAGTGGGTAAAGTCACCACTACCCTTTCGAAGGAATTGCATGCCAAGGTAAAAATTCAATACATCAATTACCATTTATTTGATAAGATGGCATTGAATGGATTATTGGTAGAAGATCAAAAAAAAGACACTTTATTGTATGCGGGTAGTGCAAGTTTTAAAATTACCGATTGGTTCTTTTTTAAAAACAAAGCCATCATTCACTACATTGCTCTAGACAACGCGGTAGTTAATTTGCATCGAACCGATTCAACATGGAATTATCAATTTATAGCCGATTTCTTAGTCCAACCTGCTGATAGCAGCACCAAAAGCAAAGAAGCGATCGCATTTGATTTTAAAAAAATTCTACTTACCAATATCCAATTTAACCAAGTAGATAAATGGATTGGACAAAACTTAAAATTCTCTGTTAAAAAGTTTGACCTCAATGCTGAACAAATCAATCTTAGTAAAAAACAAATCCATTTAAAAAATATTTTATTAGATGCCCCCATTTTTTCACAAGAAGATTACACAGGACTGAGGCCCGATTCACTTATTAAAAAAAAGGTTGAAAAAATTAACTTGTCCTCTCTTCCTTACAAATGGAACAATGAGGGATGGCTTTTATTGGTAAATAATATTGAAATTAAAAATGGAGAATTTATAAATGAAATAGAATCTATTCACCCACCCTACAAAGAAACCATTGATGGCGATCATCTCAAGTTTAGCAACATTACAGGTGAAATAAAAGACATTCGTTTTGACAAGGATACCTTAACTGCTTTTATACAATTGGGTACAAAAGAAAAATGTGGACTTGATATTAAAAAATTACAAGCCAACTTGAAATTCACTCCTGATATGATGGAGTTTAAGCAGCTAGATTTAAAAACAGAAAAAAGCAGACTAGGGAATTATTATGCTATGAAGTATACCAGTTTTCAAAAGAACATGAATAATTTCATTCATGATGTTCAATTGGAAGGGAAATTTACTGACAGCAAACTAAGCACGGATGACATAGCATTTTTTGCGCCTGAAGTTAAAAATTGGAAAATGCTTTTTGATATCTCAGGTTCAATCATTGGAAGATTTGATAATCTTAGAACCAACGGCATGCGCATCAGTTCTGGTAGCTCTTTGTTTGATGGCGATATTTCTTTAAGCGGGCTTCCAGAAATTGATAAGACATTTATCAATTTAGATGCCAACACACTCCAAACAAACTATGCCGACTTGTGCACCATTGCTCCGTCCCTTAAAAATATTAGCACTCCTCAACTGAGTAAATTGGGCTATATCCAATACCAGGGTAAGTTTACAGGCTTCATCAATGATTTTGTTGCCTTTGGAACTATTCAAACACAGTTAGGGATTTTGAAAGGAGATATTAATTTAAAACTTGCAGAAAAAAGAACGCCCGTTTATAAAGGTAAAATCTCTACTGTTGGATTTAGATTAGGAGAATTTTTTAATTCTACTTCAATTCAAAATATCACTTTTAATGGAAATGTGAACGGAACTGGGTTTTCTGAAAAAGATATCAATGCCAGTTTTTATGGAAAAGTTGACACCTTAGGATTTAACGGATATGACTACCAAAATATAGATGTAAACGGAAGGTTTTTCAAAAAAATATTTACAGGGTTTTTAAGTATTCATGACGAGAATTTAGTAGTCGATAGTTTAAAAGGAACGATAGACCTGAATAGTAAAGTACCTCAATTTTTATTCAATGCTTCCCTGATCAAGTCGGATTTAAAAAAATTAAAATTAACCAAGGATGACTTTGAGTTGAAGGGCGATTTCGAGCTCAATTTTGCCGGCAATAATATTGATGACTTTTTAGGTACAGCGAGAGTTTACAACGCCAAGTTAACGCACAACCACCAACCATTGATTTTTGATTCTTTGTTATTAGAGTCTTCTATAGAAAAGGACTTAAAATATTTAACCCTTCATACCAATAATGTAGATGCGGAATTGTTGGGTAAGTTTTCAATCAATGAATTACCCACTGCATTTAATTCATTTCTAAGCAGATATTTTCCTTCTCAATTTGATGTGCCATCAAATTTTAAAAGCGAACAGGATTTCTCATTTAAAATTACGACCAATGATTTCAATGACTTTTCGAAGATTCTAGACAGTCGATTGGGAGGTTTTAATAATTCATCGTTCACCGGCAACCTTAATTTAAAAGAGAATAAATTAAATATAAATGCTGAAATACCTCGTTTCAGTTTTAATGGAAAAGTATTTAACAATACAAGATTTAATAGCATCGGCTATTTCGATTCGCTTCATACGCAGGTAGATATTGATGAAATTATTATCAATGACAGTATGAGCCTTCCCTCTACCAAAATAGCCTTTTCTACTCGCAATGATCTTTCAGATATTAGCATCAATACAAGAGCTAGTAAAACTTTTGGAGATGCCGCCATTCATGCTAGTTTGCAAACTTTAAAGGATGGAATAAAAATTCATTTCTCCCCTTCTTCCTTTATTATCAATCAGAAAAAATGGGAGTTAGAAAAAGATGGAGAGCTTACTTTAACTGAAAAAGAAGTGAGTGCCAATGATATAAAATTCGTACAAGGAAATCAGCAAATTATTATTTCAACTGAACCCTCTGATATTGGCAATTCAAATGACTTGTTGATCAGGCTCAATAAAATTAATATCAATGACTTTGTACCTTTTGTTTTAAAGGATCCCAACCTAGAGGGACAACTCACTGGTGATCTCCGAATAATGGACCCCTTTGGAAAGTCCTCTGTTGAGTTTGAGTCTAAAATAAAAGAATTTAAAATTGATGGCGACTCTATCGGCATAGTTCTAGGGACTGGAAATTATTCAAGTTTTTCTGGCATTGCGCGATTTAAGTTGGATGCTCCTAATATTAATAACCAATTTAAAATTGAAGGCAATATAAATACAAAGGATACTACGGAAAATCAGACGGATATTTCAATTATTTCTGACCGGCTTGATCTTGGATTTTTAAACAGTTATCTAGGAGCTGTTTTCAGCAATATCAAGGGGGTTGCCAATACCGCCGATTTAAAGATAAAAGGCAATAGTAAAAATCTATCACTAACAGGCACTGCCAATATTATTGGAGGATCCATGGTGGTAAAATATACCCGATGCAAATATCTGTTTGCCAATGAAACGATTGTATTTAATCCAAACGAAATTGACTTTGGTAAAATTTTATTGAAAGATACACTCAATAATACTGCAACACTGAGTGGTAAAATGCAACACCACTTTTTTCAAGATTTTTTCTTTGACGATGTGAAAATTGAAACCAATAAGCTATTGGTATTAAACACCAACAAAAAAGACAATTCACAGTTTTACGGAAAAGTAATTGGTAAAGCCAAAATGAATATCAAAGGGCCGATAGATAATATGACGATGGATATCAGCGGTGAGCCCTCTAGACAAGATACTAGTCATATTTATTTATTGAGTGGAAGTAGTTTGGAAAGTAGTACAGTTGATTATGTTGACTTCATTCAGTTTGGTAGCAAAATGGAGGAGAAGTTTAAAGGGCAGCCATCCACCAACATATTGGTAAATATGATACTAACGGCTAACCCTGCCTGCAAAATTGATGTGATTTTAGATGAGGCTACAGGTGATATCATTAAGGGTCAAGGAAATGGTCTGTTGAAAATTCGTGTTGGAAACAGGGAACCGCTTACCATCAATGGAAACTATGATATTACCAAAGGAGAATACACATTTAATTTTCAAACCTTTCTTAAAAAATATTTTACCGTAAACAGTGGAACCATCGTTTGGAACGGAGATCCACTAAATGCTAGAATTGATATCATGGCAGAGTATCTTGCCAATAAGGTAGATTTCAAACCCATATCAACAGCTAGCTCTCAGATATTTCAAAAAGAAGATGTTAGAGTAATTGCGCACCTTACTGAAACACTTTTAAAACCTGCGATTGATTTTGAATTCCTATTGCCAACTTCTAGTTCCTTAAAAAACGATTTTGTAATTACCAAAAGACTACAACAATTTAAAGAGGATAAAAATGAACTCAACAAGCAGGTAACCTCTTTATTACTCTTCAATACTTTTGTGAGTAGTACACAAAGTATGATAACGGCTAGTAGTGGATATAATGTAATAGCAAGTACTATTGGAGGAGTCGTTTCGAATGCCCTTTCTGGCTACTTTAATAAATTATTACAAAAATATATGAAGAACACTTCAGTCTATCTTGATCTGAACTCCGGACTTGGATTAGAAAGTAATGTTCAAAAATTACAAGCTGCTGCAAAAACTGGCTTAGTCTTTACACTGCTCAATGGAAGAGTGATTGTTTCTGCAGGATTTAACCTTGATTACAACAATCCTTATGTTGCAAATTTAAGTAAGAATAACAACCTCCTAGTAACCCCAGATATCACTGCTGAGTGGCTATTGTCTAAAGATGGGAGTATTAGATTGGTTGGATTTAATAGAACCAATTTTGATTTAATTAGCCAGCGTACTAGAACGGGGACAAGCTTATCTTACCGCAAAGATTTCGATAAACTCAACTCTTCTTATGATGCGGAAGAGGAAAAGAAAAAAATTCAACCTATTAAAAAGGAGGATAGTTCGAAATTAAAATAATCGAATTTGAAAGTTTTGAAAACAATACCGTATTAAGAAATTCTCAAAAAAATTATTGATCGCCCAAAATTTCATGCCCCATTTTATCTCGCTTGGTGGTAAGATATTTTTCATTGTGTTCATTGGGTGCTATTTCAATAGCCACCGTTTCTACTACTTCTAAACCGTAACCCAATAGTCCGGCACGCTTACGAGGATTGTTGCTCATCAATTTCATTTTACTAATCCCGAGGTGACGAATAATTTGAGCTCCAACACCGTAATCTCTTTCATCCATTCCAAATCCAAGTTCAAGATTAGCTTCAACGGTATCCATTCCTTGCTCTTGCAATTTGTATGCTTTCAATTTATTTAGCAATCCAATACCACGCCCCTCTTGATTCATATATAATACCAATCCTTTGCCTTCACCCTCCAACATTTTTAATGCTTTGTGCAATTGATCGCCACAGTCGCAGCGCAATGAACCTAAAATATCACCCGTCATACAACTGCTATGCACTCTCACTAAAATGGGCTCGTCTTTTTTCCAGTCTCCTTTTTTTATAGCCAAATGAATTTCACCCGTATTGATTTGTTGAAACGCAATCAATTCAAAATTGCCATATTTGGTAGGCATATTTACTCTCACTTCTTCTTTGATCAATGTCTCCTTAGAAAGTCGATAAGCAATAAGGTCTTTGATGCTAATTAGTTTTAAGTCGAATTTTTTAGCAATATCCATCAACTGAGGAAGTCTAGCCATGCTACCATCTTCATTCATAATTTCTACCAACACACCCGCTGGTTGGAAACCCGCCAATACAGATAAATCGGTGGTGGCTTCTGTGTGACCTGACCTTCTGAGCACGCCCCCTTTTTTTGCCCTCAATGGAAAAATATGACCCGGACGTCCAAGATCAGATGCCTTTGTAGAAGGATCTACAAGCGCCTGAACGGTTTTGGCACGGTCATGTGCTGAGATTCCTGTGGTACAACCCTGCCCCAATAAGTCAATACTTACCGTAAAAGGAGTAGCATGCAAAGATGTATTGTCAGGCACCATTGCAGGAAGGTTGAGTGCATCGCACCGCTCTTCAGATAAAGGCGCACAAATAAGACCGCGGCCATAAGTACTCATAAAATTTATAATTTCAGGAGTAACATTTTCTGCTGCTGTTATAAAATCACCTTCATTCTCTCTATCCTCATCATCCACTACAATTACCAATTGACCTTTTTTAATGGCCTCAATCGCCGACTCAATACTATCTAACATCGTTTTTCAATTTGAAATGCAAAGTTAACAAGGTTTACTCTTTTTTGTGCTGGTTTGTTGGCTAGAAAATTGGATTCTTTGGTATTAAAATAATTTCAATCTGTAAAAAGCTAGCAGTCAAGGTAAACTTGATTGAAATAGTAGTATAATTTTTCATCAATAGTTCCTGCACTTATTCTAATAATCAAATGCCACTAAAGCATTTACCCATAGCGCTTAATAAGTATCTTTGAATAATATAATATATAAATGGTATTCCAATTGATCAACCTTAATAATAAAAATTACTAGTTTATCCATTATCAACAACCTAAGCTATGGCCGACATTTCGTTTAAAAGTTTTACAGTGGGGGTAGAGGAAGAATACATGGTAATAGATCCTATCACTAGGGAACTAAAAAGTCATGAGCAAAGGATTGTACAAGAGGGTCATAAAATTAGCAAAGACAAGGTCAAAGCAGAGATGCACCAAGCGGTAGTAGAAGTAGGATCTGATATTTGTAAAGATGTGGAGGAGGCTTTCATTGATGTATCGAAACTGCGCCAAACAATCAGTGGAATTGCCGATGGTTTAGGTTTTAAAATTGGCGCATCAGCTACGCACCCTTTTAGCCATTGGGAAAGTCAATTGATTACTGATCATGCGCGTTACAATGAAATGGTCAATGAATTTCAAGAAGCTGCTCGTAGCAATTTAATATTTGGTCTTCATGTACATGTAGGAATGGAAAATCGAGAGATGGCAATCCACATCGCTAATTCTGCACGCTATTTTTTACCCCATGTGTATGCACTCAGTACCAACTCCCCTTTTTGGGAAGGCCGACTTACTGGCTATAAATCTTATCGCACCAAAATATTTGATAAATTTCCTAGAACAGGTATACCCGATCATTTTGAAAATATTCAGGCCTATGAAAACTATATCGCACTGTTGGTGAAGACCAATTGTATTGACAATGCTAAAAAAATATGGTGGGACATAAGGGTACATCCAACATTTAATACCGTAGAATTTAGGATTTGTGATATTCCATTGACTGTTCACGAAACCATTGCTATCACTGCTCTTTTTCAGGCTATCTGTGCAAAACTGTACAAACTAAGAAGTCAGAATTTAAATTTTATGACCTACTCACGGGCACTATTAAACGAAAATAAATGGCGTGCTAGCAGGTATGGAATTGATGGAACGCTGATTGATTTTGGAAAAGAAAAAGAAGTAAACACCAAAACACTCATCTATGAATTACTCGACTTTGTGGATGATGTAATACCCCATTTAGGAAGTAAACATGCCATCAGTTATGTTCATAAAATATTAGAAAATGGAACAGGTGCAGATCAACAATTGAAAGTATTCCATGACACCAATGATTTGGTAGAGGTAGTAGATTATATACAGAAGAAATTTTTAGAGGGTATTTAATTCTAATTGAGTAAGGCTAGTTTATAAAAAAAATAGCCAATAATATTTAGATCAGGAAATTAAATTTCATAGTATGGATTCAATTCAACGGCAGCCTATTCGCATTGCCGTTTTAGATTTATATGACGGGGTGGCCAACCAAGGAATGCGGGGTATCAGAGAAACGCTTCAACGATTTTATAAAAACCTAGCAATCCAAATTAGCTGGGATGAATTTAACGTAAGACAAAAAAATGAAATCCCTGATTTGTCGTATGATATTTTTATATCTAGCGGTGGTCCGGGTAGTCCTTTAGAAACCAAGGACTCTAAATGGGAAGCTGCTTATTTTGAATGGATTCAACATGTTGAGCAATGGAATAAAGAAGAAAGAAATAAGCGAAAAAAACATATTTTTTTTATTTGCCATTCTTTTCAATTAGCCTGTAGGTATTATCAAATTGGCAATCTATGTAAAAGAAAAAGTACTGCATTTGGTATTTTTCCTGTCCATTTGTTGAGCAATGGAAATGATGAGCCTGTATTTAATAGAATGCAAGACCCTATTTATGCTGTGGATAGTAGAGACTATCAAGTAATTGAACCCAACCATCAACAAATTCAATCCATCGGTGCAAGTATTTTAGCAATAGAAAAAGAAAGACCTCAGGTACTGTTAGAAAGAGCCATCATGGCGATACGTTTCAATGAATACATGATTGGCACTCAGTTTCACCCCGAAGCCGATGCTTCTGGTATGAGCCTTTACTTACAAACCGAGGAGAAAAAGAAAACAGTCATTGAAAACTATGGATTAGAAAAGTGGGAACAAATGATTACCCACTTGAATGATCCAGATAAAATTTCCTTTACCTATTCAAATATCCTTCCTAATTTTTTATCAATTGCTAGTAATATTTTACAATAGGCAATTTCAAAGAAAAACAAAAAAATATAACTGCCGCAGGCACATTCTTTGAAAATACAATGTTTAATTTTATATAGCCATCAAATGCTTCTTTTAAATCACCCAACCTAAAAATGCAAAAAGATTTACGCAATCAATTCAACGATTTTTTTACGGAAGAAAAATACGAAGCTTACAAAAAAGAAATAGAAGCTTTGTCTCCAGGAAACCTAGATTTCACGCTTGCAGAAACCCCTCTTTTTATTTCGAAAGAATTTACCAATCAAATGCTGGCAACTTGCGAGCAGGTTGTTGATGCTATTGTAAGCCCATCATTTAATTTACATACGCAAAGAGCCGTACCTGATAATGCAAACATTGCAAATGAAAAAAAATACCCTGATTTTTTAGTATTTGATTTTGGAATCTGTGAAAATGAGCAACAGGAGATAGAACCTCAATTAATAGAATTGCAGGGATTCCCTTCTCTGTTTGCATTTCAGCCACTTCACAGTTCCATTACTTTTAATTATGCCAATGTACCCGATAACTATAGCGCCTACCTCAATGGTTACACGCAGGAAACTTATTTTCAATTATTGAAAGAGGTCATAGTAGGTGATTTAGACCCATCCAATGTGATATTGTTAGATTTATTTCCAGCCCAACAAAAAACAAGGATTGACTTTTATTGCACAGAATCAATACTTGGAATAAGAACAATTTGTTTCACCCAACTCATTGGTGAAGGAAATAAATTATTTTATGAAAGGGATGGGAAGAAAATAGCAATCAAAAGAATTTATAACCGCTTAATTTTTGATGAACTTTTTCAACAAAAAAATTTACCAGAAACGATTGACCTTTTTCATCCTTGGGAAGTGGAGTGGCTGCCTCATCCTAACTGGTTTTATCGACTTAGTAAGTTTACACTTCCCTTGTTGAGACATCCATACATTCCAAGTACTTACTATCTAAATGAGCTAAAGGATATTCCAGCAGACCTAAATAATTATGTATTGAAACCACTTTTTTCTTTTGCTGGAATGGGCGTAATAATAGAGGTGACCATTGATGATATTGTAAAAATAAAAGATCCTGAAAATTGGATTCTTCAAAGAAAGGTAAATTATGCGCCCATCATAAAAACACCCGAAGAACCTGCCAAAGCTGAAATTCGTTTGTTTTATTTTTGGAAACAGGGCTGGACTAGACCCCAAGCGGTCTTCAACCTAGCAAGACTTAGCAAAGGAAAAATGATTGGTACCCGCTACAATCAAAATAAGAAATGGGTAGGCGGTACCGTGGCTTATTTTGAAAAATAACCGAGTACAAAAAACCCCCATTTGAGAATGAGGGTTTGAATTTTTTTAAACTTTTTGTTTTGCAGGCGCTTTTTTCTTCACCTTTTTCAAAGCAGCTTCTATTGCTTTGCTTAACTCTTCGTAGGTCACTTTTCCAGTAAAACGTTCTCCGTTTACAAAAAAAGTAGGTACATCTTTAACTCCTCTGTTGATGCCTTCACGCATATCACCTTGCACCTGCCAGCCATAAGTAGCATTTACTAGTTCATCCAAAAAACGTTTGTTTTGAACACCCGCTTCTCTACTGTGTAACTTCAAACTAGTAGTACCTAGGTTGCGACGATTGGCAAATAAAATATTGTGCATTTCCCAAAACTTTCCGTCCTGGGCAGTAGCTACCGCTGCTTCACCAGCTTTTAAACTGCGTTGGTGAATGTTAGTCATTGGAAAATGACGAAAATTAAATCTCACTTTTCCATCATACTCCTCTAAAATTTGTTTAACTACTTCGTTCGCTTTTGCACAAACTTCGCTTTCGTACTCACCAAACTCTTCTAATGTAACCGGCGCATTGATATTTCCAACAAATACATCTCTTGGTTCAATAATCTCTACCACCTCTTTCTTAAATGCCATAATAAAATTTTTTAATGTGTTTGCCTATAATCGGCAATTTTTCTAATCTTGTTCCTTTTGGACTATTCTAAGTCGAATTGATTTATTTCAAATAATGATACCCAACTACTCAAAAAAACCATCTGAATTTCGGAAGGTAACAAATTTTAGTCTTTTTTCAATGGCTTTCATATAAATTAGTCTTATCAAATTATACAAACAATTGATAACCAAATATTTGCGTTTTACTTAAAATTATATTTTAGGAAGGTCTTAACGATTAACCAACTGATTTTTCTACTTTTCGCTCTTTTGAAATTTCATTCCTAAAAACTACATTTCCATCAAAAACATCTACTAATACTGGAATTGATTTGTCGATATCCCCCGCCAAAATCCTTTTACTCAGCTGATTGATGATTTCCTTTTGAATCAATCGCTTCAATGGCCTTGCTCCCATCTGGGGGTCATAACCATTTTCAGAAAGAAATTCTAACACATATTCACTAAACTGCAACTGGATACCTGTTTGTGCTACCAACTGTTTCAACCCTTGTAACTGAATATCAATAATTCCCTTTATTTCTTTTTTCATCAAAGGTTGAAACATTATTACTTCATCAATGCGATTCAAAAATTCTGGACGAATAGTCTGACGCAACAATACCATCACTTCTGCCTTGGTGCTTTCTACTACTTCCTCCTTATTATTGTCGTTGACCTTTTCAAAATTTTCCTGAATAATATGACTTCCCATATTGCTGGTCATAATAACAATGGTATTTTTAAAATTAACTACCCTTCCTTTGTTATCAGTCAAGCGTCCATCATCGAGCACTTGCAATAAAATATTGAATACATCGGGATGGGCTTTTTCAATTTCATCTAACAAAACAACACTGTATGGTTTGCGTCTCACCGCTTCAGTTAGTTGTCCGCCCTCATCATAGCCCACATATCCTGGAGGTGCACCTACCAATCTACTGACCGAATGTTTTTCTTGATATTCACTCATGTCTATTCTAGTCATCATGGAGTCGTCATCAAACAGATAATCTGCCAAAGCCTTGGCTAGTTCTGTTTTTCCAACACCGGTGGTTCCTAAAAATATAAATGAGCCGATTGGTTTTTTAGGATCTTGCAAACCCGCCCTACTTCTTCTGATAGCATCACTCACCGCCTCAATCGCTTCATTTTGACCCACTACCCTTTTGTGCAATTCATCTTCTAACAACAATAATTTCTCTCTTTCACTTTGTAACATTTTCATTACGGGGATACCCGTTGCTTTGGCTACATTCGCCGCGATATCTTCTGCATCCACCTCTTCTTTTAATAATCTTTTTTCGCTAATATCATCTAGCAATTGAGTTTGATCTTCAATAATTTTTTCTTGAAGCTGCACCTTGCCATATCTAATTTCTGCCACCTTACCATAGTCGCCTTCTCGCTCTGCTCGCTCTGCAGCAGTTTTCAAATGCTCTATTTCCGATTTAGCAGTCTGTATTTTTTCAACCACTTCTTTTTCTTGTTTCCATTTGGCTTTAAAAGTGTCTCTTTGCACAGAAAGGTTAGATATCTCCGTATTCAGTTCCTTCAACTTTACTTCATCACTTTCTCTTTTGATAGCCTCTCTTTCAATTTCAAGCTGTCTAATTTGTCTTTCCAATTTATCCAATTCCTCCGGCATAGAATTCATCTCTAAGCGAAGCTTGGCAGCACTTTCATCAATTAGATCGATGGCTTTATCAGGTAAAAAACGATCGGTGATATATCGATGGGATAATTCTACAGCTGCAATGATGGCTTCATCTTTTATTCTTACATGATGATAAGATTCATAACGATCCTTTAATCCACGAAGAATAGAAACTGCATCTTCCACAGATGGCTCATCAATCACCACTTTTTGAAATCTTCTCTCGAGTGCTTTGTCTTTCTCAAAAAACTTCTGGTATTCACTCAAGGTAGTTGCACCAATGGCTCTTAACTCACCTCTAGCTAAAGCAGGCTTTAAAATATTTGCAGCATCCATTGCTCCATCTCCACCACCTGCACCCACGAGCGTATGTATTTCATCAATAAACAAAATAATCTCCCCCTCGCTTGTACTCACTTCCTTGACAACTGATTTTAGTCGCTCTTCAAACTCACCTTTGTATTTAGCTCCAGCAATGAGTTGCCCCATATCCAAAGCAAAAATTATTTTTGATTTTAAATTATCTGGTACATCCCCATTCACAATACGCATTGCCAAACCCTCTGCAATAGCGGTTTTACCCACACCAGGTTCCCCTACCAAAATAGGATTGTTTTTACTTCTGCGTGATAAAATATGTAAGGTTCTTCTGATTTCCTCATCTCTTCCAATCACAGGATCCAGCTTTCCATTTCTCGCCATTTCTATTAAATTCTTGGCGTATTTGTTGAGCGCATTAAATTGCGTTTCCTGTGTTTGCGAAGAAATGGTAGACCCCTTTCTAAGATCTTTAATCGCCGCTATCAATCCTTTTTCAGTAAGTCCTGCATCTTTTAAAAGTTTAGCACTGTTGTCGCTACCCTGCAAAATAGCAAGCAATAAATATTCAACACTTACAAACTCATCACCAAATGTTTTTAAAGCAGAACCTGCGCGAAGGATCACACTATTCATATCTCTACTCACTAATTGAGCAGGATCAGCAGTTTGAACCTTGGGTAATTTTTTAATACTCTCTTCTATCTTACTAGCCACAAAAGCAACATTCACATTGTTTTTCTTCAACAAATATTCGATGGGAGAATCTTCATTGGTCAACAAAGCTTTTAATAAATGTTCTGTTTCAATATTCGGATTTTGACTATTGAAAGCTTCCTGTTGTGCCTTTGAAACCGCTTCCTGCGCTTTGATGGTAAAATTATTTAAATTCATATACAGACTTTTTAATATTTGATAAACTCCCTTCCAATGTACACCAGATCATCTTTAAAAACAATGTTGGTGGACAGATTCATTAAAATAGAAATACCTTTAATTTTCATTTATATTGAGCAATTTTTTGACCAAGTTAAAATACAAGAAATAATGACACTTGAAATCTGATTTATCTGCCGTAAATTCAGTCTAGCAGAAGGTTTTATGCTAGTTTGTCTTTTTTAAAAGGCCGATATAAATATACTTTAGCAAGGCAATGGGTAGTTAACAAATACCTTCTTTAAATTTAAAGCTATACAAATTTGCAGGATGAAGTAATTTCCGGAAAGGTTGATTTTAAAAAACTTTTTACTATTTACTGCAGCTAATTTTATTACAATGAAAGAGACTCTCAAAAAAACACTAGCGCCAAAAAAAATATTTTATAAAAGAATATGGAACAACGCTTTATTTGCTACGCTCATTATGAGCATTTGTCTTTTGATAGGAGTAGTTGGCTACAAGCTTACGATACCTCAATTTGATTGGTATGATAGTCTATTAAATGCCTCCATGATTTTGAGTGGAATGGGGCCCATTATTGATGCTAATATTGTATTAACCAACCAAGCAAAAGTATTTGCTTCTGTGTATGCTTTGTTTAGCGGAGTTGCATTTATTAGTACCATTGGAATTTTAATTGCCCCTTTGGCGCATCGATTTTTTCATAAATTACATTTGGAAGATCAAGACCAATGAGTAACATTGAAAAAAATACGCGGCTAATAAAAGAGCTAGCAACACAGTTAGGTTTTGATCATTGTGGAATTGCAAAATCGGTTGTGCTTGATGAGGATGCTAGAAGGCTAGAAAGCTGGCTCAACAAGGGTATGCATGGCTCAATGCAATACATGGAGAATCATTTTGATCTGCGGATAGATCCTTCTAAATTAGTACCCGGCGCTAAGTCGGTGATCACACTTTTATTAAATTATTTCCCATCCCAGCAACAAAAACCTAGTGCTCCTAAGGTTGCTAGTTATGCCTATGGAAATGATTACCATGAAGTGATCAGGGGAAAATTAAAAATATTTTTAGCTCAAATAAAACAAAATATTGGCGAAGTAGTAGGAAGAGGATTTGTAGATAGTGCGCCCGTATTAGAAAGAACTTGGGCACAAAGAACTGGACTCGGATGGATCGGAAAAAATGGAAATCTAATCAACAAACAAGGGGGCAGTTTTTTTTTCATTGCTACACTTATCATTGACTTGGATTTAATTTACGACGACCCTTATGCAAAAGATTATTGCGGTAGCTGTACTAAATGTATAGACAGTTGTCCTACTGATGCGATACTGCCCAATAAGGTGGTAGATGGAAGTAAGTGTATTTCTTATTTTACGATTGAGCTGAAAGATGCGCTCATTCCAGATTCCATGCAATCAAAATTTGACGATTGGATTTTTGGATGTGATGTTTGCCAAACGGTCTGTCCATGGAATCGATTTTCATCACCTACCACCGAGATTAAATTTAGTCCGCTCCCAGAAATCCTCCATTTCCGCACAAGTGATTGGGAGGAATTGACAGAAGAAAAATTTAAAATAATTTTTCAACATTCGCCGCTGAAGAGAAGCAAATTTTCTGGGATTAAAAGAAATTTACGATTGACAAAGAAATTGTAAATCATTCATTCACAGGCGCAGGATTCCATCCTGTGCCTATTTGTTATTGATATTGCGTGATAAAAAATGTAATAAATATTTTAAAGCAATGCCAATATTATCATTAGCAAATTTGCAGAGATAGGACGAAGTTCTTTGATTTGGAAGATATAAATAAAATCATCATTAACCTTGGGTACCTTCTATAAAAATCTTCAGTCCATTTAACGCTTCCTCATAACTAGCTCCAGTTAATTGGTCCAAGAATATTCCGTAAAATTTTTCCCAAGGATACCATTTTAAATAGGTGATTGTTCTCCATTCTACTTGAACCGCCTGTTGAGCAGGCAATGAATGAATCACTATTTCGTTTTGAACATCATTTTCCCCCTTCACCTTCAATAAAAAATGAATAGAGGAACTGTCGCTATTTTTAAGATCCAGCACAATATCCTGCTGACGATGTACAATGTGAAAACTTTTGTCTTTCGCATCTCGATTAAAGCTGGCAGAATCAGACGTAAAAATAGGATGCCAATTTTTCCAATTTTCAAAAGGCAAGAGTTGATGAAAAATTGCAGTTGCATTGGTATCATTGATTACCACTGCTCTAGAAATCCTTACGCTAGAAGGAATCAACAAAGAAAATAAAGTGATAACTGAAAAAAGACTAATTATCACCACCAAAATACCTTTTGTAATACGCATCCTACTTAGTTATTTACTCCCATTTAAAAACTTTAACTGCCAAAGCATAAATTACAATTCCCCATAATATTAAAATACCAATCTCAGCTCTTACATCCCATAAATTGAGACCCTCAAATGCAACCGCACGCATGGCAGTATTCAAATGAGTAAGTGGCAAGGCTTTTGAAATTGGTTGAAGCCAAGTTGGAAATGCATCTACTGAAAAAAAAGTGCCCCCCAATAAAAACTGTGGTAAGGTGAGTAAATTAGCAAACGGTGGAATACTACTATCACTCGTAGCAAATCCACTAACAATAAAACCCAATCCCATAAATACTAGCAGCCCAACAAAACTCAGCACCAGCATCTCTAGTAAAGTGAATAATCCGTGAATTAAAGTAAAACCAAACAATAATCTTCCCACCACAATAATCACAATCGCTGTCAGCATTTGAAATATTACCCTTGCTAAACCTTCCCCTAAAATAATATAAGTTCTGCTAATGGGAGTTGCAAAAAAACGTTTCAATACCAAGGTATTTCTTAAATTAAAAAACATAAAAGCAACTCCAAAAACACCTGCACTCAATAGCGAAAATCCTAACTGGCCTGGTAATACAAAATCAATTGTTTTATATTCCCTGATTACTTCTACATCTCTTGCAGCATCAAAATCACTAACTGCAAAGCTTGGCCGATTGGTATATTGTTGATTACTGATTGTATTCACTACGCCATTAATCAAAGGTAAAAGTTGAGGCCATTTATCATTGCTCGCACTGGTAGTAGAAAGAGTGTATCGATAAGCAGGCTGTTCAATAGAATTTTTACTGATAGTTAAAATACCTGCCAGTTTGCCCTTCACTAAATTATCTCTCAATTCCTTGTCGCTGGAATAATAAACTATTTTAATACTACTGCTTTTTTTTATTGAATCAAACAAGGCATTGGCAGTATCACAGTTTTTAGACAAGGCAATTTTAAAAATAGGGACGCCGGTATTTTTTCCAATAAATCCAAAAACTAGTATAAAAATAAAAGGGAAAGCAAAACTGAAAAGCACTGCAGAAGGACTTCTAAACTGTCCTCTTAAGCTAGCCTTGGTAATGGCAAACATCGCTTTTAACTGATTGTAATGGGGCATTCAATTAATAATTTGAGTGTAAAGCTATATTTAAAAAATTGTAAAAAAAATTTGAAATACAAGACAATTGTCGTAAATTTGATGACAAACGACGGGTTATGCAAAAGAAATTAAAAAAAACAATTATTTCAGCCCAAAAGATTATGGAAACTAAGCTAGAAGAGCCGGAGCTAATGTACATGCGTTCGGTGCGTGTTATCAGCTCTGTAAAAAAATTTACTTACACTGAATTTAAAAAAATAGCTGAAAAAACACCCTTTACGCAGTCCGAATGGGCGGCTATGCTTCATGTTAGCGAACGAACACTCCAGCGCTATGCAAAAAATAACAGCAGTTTTGCCCCAATCAATGCCGAAAGATTTGTTCAAATTGTACAAGTAATCAATCGCGCTAAAAAAGTTTTTGGCAGCGTCGAAGCATTCTATGAGTGGATTCATTCTAAGCCTCCAATGCTTGAAGGAGCGCTTTCTTTTAATTCCCTCAGTTCTCATGAGGGTATTCAAAAAATATTGATACAAATTGGTAGAATAGAACAAGGAATTCTTGCATGATTGTATACCGCCTTGCCAATGGAGAATTTATCAATGACCTTTCCGGCAAAGGAGCCAAACTGTATGGAGGCAGATGGAACTCATTTGGCTTGCCCGCAGTGTATACAACTGAGTACATTTCACTTGCGGTGCTAGAAATTTTGGTGCATGTGAAAACCCTCCAAACTCCACTCAATTATTATTTAATTACCCTTGAAATACCTGAGAACCTTCCATTGGTTAGTATTGATTATAAAAAAATGAAAAAAAACTGGAAAGATGACCCTTCCTATCTACAATCTATTGGAGATGAATTTTTAAACTCGAAAAAATCGCTGGTTTTAAAAGTTCCCTCCGCAATCATTGAAGTTGAAAATAATTTTATTATCAACCCTGCTCATCCAGATATAGAGAAAATTAAAATACTGAATGCTGAAAACTTTATTTTTGACAAAAGACTTTCCCTGAAAAATGAATAGTACCTACCTTTTACTCGGCAGCAATATGGGCAATAGCACTGAGCTATTATCTAACGCAATCGAACAAATAGAAAATAAAATTGGCCCTCTACTACTACAATCAAATTTGTATGCTACCGCTGCCTGGGGTAATACATCGCAACCTGATTTTTTAAACCAAGTGATTGAAGTAGCTACGCAATTAGATGCAACTGAAACTTTAAAAGAAATTCTCTCTATTGAGAAAAATATGGGTAGAATTAGGACTGTTAAAAATGCGCCAAGGATCATAGACATTGATATACTTTTTTTTAACAACGAAATTATTAATCGAATTGATTTAATTGTTCCACACCCCGAAATTCAAAACAGACGATTTGTGTTAATACCACTCAATGAAATAGTACCTCAAATGATTCATCCGGTGCTTAACAAAACTATTGATCAACTCCTTTCCTTTTGCCCCGATCAGCTGGCAGTGAAAAAAATTTAATGATAGAAAATTTATTTCGCCTAAATTGTGTGCCCAAATTATGAAGTACAGTTTTATTACCATTGAAGGAAATATCGGTGCAGGAAAAACTACTCTTGCCAATTTACTAAGCAATCATTTTAATGCAAGATTAATATTAGAAGAATTTGCAGAGAACCCATTTCTTACTAAATTTTACGAAAATCAAGAACAATATGCTTTTCCTCTTGAATTGTTCTTTATGGCCGAGCGATACAAACAATTGAAAGATCTACTTCAAACAAAAGATATTTTTCAGCAAGTGACTATCTCTGACTATCTATTCACAAAATGTCTCTTATTTGCCAAAGTGAATTTACCCAATGAAGAGTTTAGGTTGTATCAAAAATTATTTGACATCATTAATCCACAAATTGTACAACCCGAAATTTTGATTTATCTGCATAGTCCAGTTAATAAATTACAAGAAAATATAAAAAATAGGAACCGCCCTTACGAACAAAATATTCCAAACGACTACCTCTTTTCGCTGCAAGAAACCTATACCAATTATATCAAACAACACAATATTAAAACGCTCTTTATTGACTGTTCCAACGCAGACTTTGTCAACAATGAAGCACATCTTGCTATTATAATTAATGCACTCGATAAAGAATACGAAGATGGGCAGCACTACATTACATTACCCTAGTATTTTATTTAGCTAACTTGTTAATTTATTGAGTGTGGTAATTAGTTTTTAACTTTGTAGAAATAATCAATTAAAAATTTCATTGAAAAATTCTCCCTTAGCAGTTTTAAAAATTCCAGAATTTAGAAATTTTATTTTAGGCCGATTTGTGTTTATCATGGGACTTCGAATGATGGGCACTCTAGTAGCCTGGTGGATGTATGAATTAACAGGCGATGCTTTTTACATTGGTATGATTGGCTTAGCTGAGGCAATACCTGCTGTTGGACTTTCATTGTATGCAGGTTATATAATTGATAAGAGTGAAAAAAGAAAACTTCTTTTAAGAACAGTGATTTTATATGCAATTTGTGTAATTATTTTACTGGGCATATCTACCGATTGGTTTCATGCTGAATTTGGCAATAAATTGATCATTGTCTTCATCTATACCACTATTTTTTTTACAGGAGCCATCCGTGCATTTTCAGGTCCAAGTTTTGGTGCGATCATCGCTTCGATGGTTCCAAGAGAATTGTTAATTTATGCATCCCAACTAAGCTCAACAAGTTGGTTAGTAGCCAGTATTACCGGACACGCGATGGCTGGATTTTTAATCGTTTGGCTTCAAGTTACGGGTACTTTCGTAGTCATTTTATCGCTCATATTAATTGGATTATATAGCCTATTTAAGTTAAAGGAAAAACCAGCAAGTCTTACAGTTGAGAAAAAAACTTTAGAGGCCGTGGGTGAAGGCTTGAAATACGTTTTTAAAACAAAGGAAGTACTTGCTGCATTGTCCTTGGATTTATTCGCTGTATTATTTGGCGGAGCAGTTGCCATGGTCCCAGTATATGCGAAAGACATTCTTCATGTTGGTCCCATTGGTTTTGGATGGCTAAATGCCGCTGCAGATATAGGTTCCATCAGTATGGTAATTGCACTCACCATCTCACCAATGAAAAAAAGACAAGGCATCAAGCTGCTACTCGCAGTAGCTGGTTTTGGTATTTGCATTATTATTTTCGGAATATCAAAATGGTATTGGATTTCATTTGTAGCCTTAATGGTTAGCGGATTGTTGGATGGCGTTAGTGTAGTAGTTCGTAGTAATATTATTCAATTAAAAACACCCGATGAATTACGCGGCAGAGTGATGAGCGTAAATTCAATGTTTATCAATTCATCTAATGAGATCGGTCAATTTGAAAGTGGAGTGGCTGCAAAGCTCATTGGGGTTGTCCGGTCTGTAGTATTTGGTGGGTGCATGACCCTTTTTATTGTAATAATTACCTGGATAAAAGCTCCTTCATTAAAAAAATTGGAGTACTAAAATTTAAAAATATTTCAATCCGTTCAATAGCAATAAAATTGGCATTGGCTAGCTATTTTAAATTGCCTCTTTCGAAAAGTATATCGTTGTTGAAGATTAAATCAAGCACCCTTTGCTGCTGCCATTAGCTTTTCAATTACATAATAAGTAATCGGACAAAAGGTTGAATTTTTTAAAGCCATTGGTTGCCTTTTCAATAAAAAATCTTCCTCTGTGTAAGGAAAACGCTCACAATCTGAAGGACGTACATCATAAATAGTGCAATAATTATCTTCCCCTAAAAAAGAACAGGGGGCAGCCCTCATCACATAATCCCCTTCTTCATCCACTCTGAGGTAATTATTGATAAGGTCTCCATCTTTCATCTTAAGATGTTTGGCAATGCGTTTTATGTCAGGTTTCTTAAACCTTGGAGAGTAGCCTTTGCAGCAATTACCACATTGAAGGCAATCAATTTTTTCAAATGCCTCGGCATTTAAATCCGGCAATGCTTTTAGCACCGTATTTTTATCTGCACGGTGGAGATAATTTTTATACAATTTCTGCCGCTCTCCAGATTTTTTTTCCCAAGCTCTCAACAATTCATCACTCATAATTGTATTATTTTTTGATTTTTTATCGGTCAAAATGGAAGTTTATTCCCCTTTTTTCCACAAGTGCAAAGTAACGAACATATTAGCACCAAATCTTGTTGTGTTAATGTAAATTTGTGCCTTTCTACTAAAAAGGTAAATAAATCAACTAGTTTATTCAATAGCCTTGACTTGAATTGAAAGATTTTTTATATACCTATTCGTTATTTCTGATATTAACAACACAACTACTTTATGAATCTTTTCGAAAAACAACAGAATGAATTTTCCGGCAGACATATTGGCCCCAACCAACTTGAAGCTGCTGACATGTTAAAGGAAATAGGTGTTGCCTCATTAGAGGAGCTTATTAGCAAAACAATCCCTGATGCCATTCGAATTAAATCCGATTTGGACGTCCTGCCTCCAGCCATCAGTGAATTTGAATATTTAAATGAACTTAAAAAAATAGCTTCTAAAAATAAGGTCTTCAAAAGTTTTATTGGTCAAGGATATTATGATACCATCACGCCTTCTGTCGTTCTTAGAAATGTTTTCGAAAACCCAAGTTGGTATACCGCTTACACTCCTTATCAAGCAGAAATTGCACAAGGCCGATTGGAAAGTTTACTGAACTATCAAACGATGGTCACCGATTTAACTGCACTACCTATTGCAAACGCTAGTCTATTGGATGAAGGTACTGCAGCTGCAGAAGCAATGGCTATGTTGTTCAACCATAAAAATAAAACTCAGGATCAAATTACCGCTCCTAAGTTTTTTGTGGATCAAAATATATTTGCTCAAACAAAGGATGTACTTATTACGCGAGCAGCACCAATCGGAATTGAATTGGTATTCGGTGATTTTTCAAAAATTGAATTAGACGAATTATATTTTGGAGCAATTGTTCAATACCCCGACTGCAATGGATCAGTGGTTGATTACCGTTCATTTATTTCGGCTGCCCATGCGGTGAATGCAATGGTAATAATGGCCACCGACCTTTTATCATTGACTCTTTTAACCCCTCCAGGAGAACTGGGTGCTGACGTAGCAATTGGGTCATCACAAAGATTGGGGGTACCAATGGGATTTGGAGGTCCGCATGCTGCTTTCTTTGCAACAAAAGACGAATTCAAACGAACCATTCCTGGTCGTATCATCGGAGTAAGTGTAGATGCCCATGGAAATCGATGTTTACGGATGGCACTGCAAACTAGGGAGCAGCACATAAGACGTGAAAAAGCTACTAGTAATATTTGCACCGCACAAGCCTTGCTCAGTAATATGGCGGCGATGTATGTGATTTACCATGGTGCCAAAGGCATTACCAATATCGCTAAAAGAATACATTTACTAAGTAAAAAATTAGCTACCGGTTTAACTGATTTAGGAATTCAACAGTTGAATAACCAGTGGTTTGATACATTAAAAGTAAATGGCGTAAATGCAGTAAAACTAAAATCAGTTGCCGAACAACAAGAGATGAATTTTCACTACTTTAATGACGGAACTGTAGGAATAAGTTTAGATGAGACGACCAGTAATAAGGATGTAAATAAAATAATAGAAGTATTTGCGGAAGCTCTTGGGAAAAATACTTCAACCAAGGAAATTGATTTATCTACTGATGAATTTCCAGCTGAAATAAAAAGAACCAGTACTTTTTTATTGCATCCAGTTTTTAATTCGCACCATAGCGAAAGCCAAATGATGCGGTACATTAAATTTTTAGAAAACAAAGACCTAAGTCTGAACACCTCCATGATTAGCCTAGGAAGTTGCACTATGAAATTGAATGCAGCTACCGAATTGATACCAGTTAGCTGGCCTGAGTTTAGCAAATTACATCCATTTGCTCCGGCAGATCAAACTACTGGATATCAGCAATTGATAAAAGAATTGGAAAATTATTTAACTGCTATTACAGGTTTTGCTGGCACTTCAATACAACCCAATAGTGGTGCCCAGGGCGAATATGCAGGCTTATTAACCATCCGCGCATACCATGCTTCTAGAGGTGATCATCACCGCAATGTCGTATTAATTCCGATATCTGCACATGGCACCAATCCTGCAAGTGCAGTGATGGCTGGAATGAAAGTAATTGTTACCAAATGTGATGAAGCAGGAAATATAGATGTTGCCGATTTAAAAGAAAAAGCAACAGAACATAAAAATGAACTATCTGCTTTGATGATTACCTACCCATCTACTCATGGAGTTTTTGAAGAAAGCATCAAGGAAATTTGCGATATCATTCATCAACATGGTGGACAAGTTTATATGGATGGTGCCAATATGAACGCTCAAGTTGGATTAACTAGTCCAGGTATGATTGGAGCAGATGTTTGTCATTTGAATTTGCACAAAACCTTTGCCATCCCACATGGTGGTGGTGGACCAGGAATAGGACCTATTTGTGTTGCAAAACAGTTGGTACCTTTTTTACCTGGACATATTAATTTAGACAATTCATCTACACAGATTCATGCAGTAAGTGCTGCTCCCTATGGAAGTGCTAGCATTTTATTAATCAGCTACGCCTACATTAAAATGCTCGGTGCAAAAGGTATTCGCAGTGCTACCGAACATGCTATTCTGAATGCTAACTACATGAAAGTAAGACTAGAGAAATATTATAAAATTCTTTACGCAGGAAAAAATGGAACCTCCGCACACGAATTTATAGTGGATCTTCGACCATTTAAAATAAGTGCAGGTATAGAGTCAGAGGATGTAGCCAAAAGGCTGATGGACTATGGCTTTCATGCGCCTACCCTTTCTTTTCCAGTAGCTGGCACATTGATGATTGAACCTACAGAGAGTGAAGACAAAAGAGAGTTGGATCGTTTTTGCGATGCACTTATTGAAATTTTCAATGAAATAAAATCAATAGAATTGGGTATTGCTGATAGAAAAGAGAATTTATTAAAAAATGCCCCTCACACGCAAGAAGTAATATGTGCGGATGAATGGACGAAACCTTATAGCCGTCAACAAGCTGCCTTTCCATTGCCTTATGTAAACGGAAATAAATTTTGGCCAAGCGTGAGTAGGGTAAACAATACTTTTGGCGATCGTAACCTAATCTGTACTTGTGAACCAATGGAAAGCTATCAATAATAAACTGAACCTATTTGATTTCTGATAATAGATTTTTTAAATAAGAAATATGAAAAATATATTTTTAATACTTACTATAGTATTTTTTATCGCTAAAGATTCTTTCTCGCAAATAAATACAAAAGATTTTGATTCAATTAGTAAATCTTTTTATTCAAGAGTTGTCCCTTTTGGCACTACTCTAGATGCTGGAAAATTTTCAACAAGAATTATTCAAAACTTTGAGGTAGGTAAAACTTTTGGTCCTTTAGATATTGGTATTGCTGTAGGTAGGTTTTCTAATTCCGACTCAACTAATTTTGCTCAGTTAAGAACCACTTTTGATGCAACACAAATTGGAGTTTTCAGTAGTGAGTTTTCACTCGGAGTTGGAAAAGTATTTAATTCTAGTTCCCCACTGATGTTAGAAATTAGCACCACTCTATTAGCACAGTTCACCAAAAAAATTGGAGTGGGTGCTATTTTTGGGAGTTATGATTTCATTGGAGAATATCAACATGGAGCTAAACAATTTTTTGGGTTATTCTTGAGATATGGTCCAATGCGAAATGAGTCAGGTGGTTTAATAGGAAGAGCCACTAGAACCATTGGCAAGCGAAGAGTTAGAAGAAGATAAAATACTCATCCTCCAAAAATCACTATCAAATTCTTAACCGAATTTCTTTTTTTTAATTTAATACAATCGCTCGTAAATTATATCAGTCTATTTTTTAAGGGCTTTAGTTGCTACTTTTAATACCCTTCTTCTTTTATTATATTTGATGATCTTCTGCATTTTCATTTATTCGATTAAAAAAATTCGATGAGCAATAAAAATTTTCTTTTATATGGAGCCAACGGTTTCACTGGAGTATTAATAGCAAAACTTGCTGCAGAATATGGCCTTCAACCAACCCTTGCAGGACGAAATGAAAAAGCCATTCAAGCATTGGCAAAGGAATTACAATTACCTTATCAAATTGTAGATCTTACAAATGCCAATGCTCTTCAAACAATTTTATCAGAGTTCACTTTGGTACTTCACGCAGCAGGACCTTTTCAAATTACTGCTAAGCCAATGATTGAAGCCTGTATTGCAACCAAAACCCACTATCTAGACATTACTGGTGAAATTCCAGTATTTGAAATGGCCAAGCAATTCAATGAAGCAGCTACTCAAGCAAACATTATGCTGATGCCTGGTGTTGGTTTTGATGTAGTACCCACTGATTGCATGGCGCTATTTCTTTCAAAAAAATTACCCGATGCCAACTTGCTTCAACTTGCTTTTGCATCAGTAGGCGGAGGTTTGTCACATGGCACAGCTACTACCATGGTAATGGGACTAGGCGAAGGAGGTGCGGTAAGAGAAAATGGTAAAATCAAATCAACCCCTCTTGGACACAAAGGTAAATGGATCAATTTTTCCGTTGACCCAGATAAAAATAAAAATTTATTCACCATGACAATACCATGGGGAGATATTTCAACTGCATTTTTCACAACAGGTATTCCAAACATTGAAACCTATACAGGAATTGCACCGAAAGTTTATAAAATGCTCCGCTGGCAAAAAGCTTTTAACTGGTTACTAAAAACATCCCTTGTTCGCAATTACGCTCTCAAAAAAATAAATGCAAAACCCGCTGGTCCCTCTGATGAAGCAAGAGCAAAAGGAAGTAGCATGATTTGGGGAATGGTGCAAAACGAAGAAGGGAAAACATTTCAGGCTACCATGAGCGTAAAAGATGGATATACCTTAACGGCTCACACCAGTCTATTGATAGTAAAAAAAGTATTGGAAGGGAATTTTAAACCTGGCTTCCAAACTCCTGCAGCAGTGTATGGAGAGAACTTGATAATGGAAGTTCCCGATACAAAAAGAACCCTAGCTTTTGAAGGCTAGAGTTCTTTTAAAATATTTAGAAAAGGTAAATTGCTTTCCTTTAATTACCCTTAAAATCAAGTTGCAATTGGCAACTAACTACGATTAAGCAGTTTGCTTAGGAAGAGAGATTCTATTAAACTCGGCTCCGCTGAAAATTTTTGCTAGCTTATTATCTTGAGACAATTTCCACTCAGTAATATTGGTTTCTGAAACAATGCGCCAAAAGTTTTTAGATTTCAAATCCTCATAATCAGGAGACTGCACGAAAATTCCCAGTATAGTATTTCTTTTTTTAAACTCAATTTTTACTGCATTTTTTGCAAGGTGCCCACCTTCTATAAATTTGGCAATGGCTTCGTTGATCATATCTTTTTTTTGCAAATATACGTTATTAAAGCCTTACTGCCCTAAGTTTCTAAGCCTTAGACTGTTTATATTGCAATCTCCTATTGATTTTCAGTTGATTGACTAGACAAATGACTGAGGCCTAAAGAAGGATGTTTTCCTTTAACTCTACCGAAATAATCTAAAATCTTCTTCAAATCTTCAACCTCATTATCAGTTGTATAAAAGGGAAGTTCAAATCGAAATTCCTTGTTCCCAAAATCCAACGCTAACAATACAATGGGAACATTGGCTTGTCGAGCGATATGATAAAAACCAGTCCTCAAGCGGTCCACCTTCTTTCTTGTTCCTTCGGGAGAAAGTGCAATGGCAAAGGATTCATTTTCATTAAACATTTGAACGATCTGTTCTACGAAATTGTTACTGCTAAATCGGTCTACTGGCACTCCTCCTAACTTTCTAAAAATAAAACCAAAAGGCCCTTTAAATAATTCTTGTTTACCAATAAATTTGATATAATCTAATTTCAAATAACTCCTGAAAATAAAACCCATGATTACATCCCAGCTGCTGGTATGTGGTGCTGCTACCATTACAAACTTTTTCAAATCGGGCGATATTCCATTCACTGCTTTCCAACCGGTAGCCTTGAGGTATAATTTTAATATTAAATGTAACAATGGACTTTTGTTTTGTAGACTGCAACTTACGTTTAAGTATCAATAATTCATTGAAAAATGTCCACAATAATACTTTTATTTACAGTGATATTTTTAATAATAATCCGGTACCATCTAGCGAGTAACACCTAGGAATGACTTACCAGATGATAGATAATAAAGAAAGGATTTTCAATGTTAATTTAAACCTTACAATTGTGTACTTTTGAAACTGAACAATAACTCTACAATGAATTTATCTGTTTTTCTCAATCACCAATGGCTTAATTTTTGGCGCGCGCGCAATGCCAACAAAAGCCTCGCCATCCAAATTATACTCGGTATTTTTTATTTTTTAATCTTCGTAGAAATTGCTGCAATCGGAATCGTACTCCCCTTTTTATTGAAAGAAAAAATGCCCAAAACAAATCCTATTTCAATTTACACCTCCTACCTTATTTATTATTTTCTTATTGGATTGTTAGCCCGTTTTCAGTTACAAGAATTGCCATCACTTAGTATTCAACCGTATTTAAGTCAAAATATCCAACGCAAATACATGCTTCGTTTTTTGAATACTCGGTCCTTAGTTCACTACATTAACTTTTTACCTCTCTTTGTTTTTATACCCTTCATTATAGTGGTGGTAGTTCCCTCCTATGGGCCCATTGCAGCTATCTGTTTTTTTATTGCTCTATTCTCTCTGGTACTCAATAACCATTTTTTAAATATGTACATCAAACGAAAAACCATCAACAATGCTTGGTTCTTTTTTGCTGTACTAATTTTTATTGCTGCTTTAAAAGGACTTGATTACCTCAAAATATTGTCTTTTGAGAAAGCTTCTTCTAGCTTATTTACAACCATTTTAAATTATCCAATCCTTTGTCTAATCCCAGTAGCAATGGCAATTCTTGTATTTATTGTCAATAACCAATATTTAAAAAGTCATTTGTACATAGAAGAATTGATTTCTGAAAACAAAAAGAAAGAGAGTAAAAATTTCACCTTTTTAAACAGACTCGGTGATATAGGAGAAATGATTGCGCTAGACCTCAAACTTATTTTTCGAAACAAAAGACCTAAATCACTTGTAGTACTTTCTGGTGTATTGCTATTGTATGGCTTTCTTTTTTATCCGAAATATTTGGCAACAAGCAATTTCTCGGCGCTCTTCTTTTTTGCATTATTAATTACAGGTATTTTTATTTCTAACTATGGGCAATTTTTATTTTCATGGCAAAGCAGTCATTTCGATGGAATGATGACCTACAATACCAATATGCACCAATATATAAAAGCTAAATTTTCTTTGTTTCTAACGGTTTGTTCTCTCCAATTTCTGATCGCTAGTTTTTATGGATTAATGAGTTGGCGATTACTGCCCCTTCAATTGGCTGCGTATTTATACTCTGTAGGCGTGAATTCATTTGTTACGATTTATGTTTCCACCTTTAATTACCGATACCTTGACTTAAGAAAATCTGCTAGCATGAATTTTCAAGGAATCGGAGCAATGCAGTGGTTGCAGTCATTGCTTATCACATTTGGACCAGCCTTGGTATTTTATCTATTAGACCACTTTGCTGGCTTCTGGTATGCAGTGCTGGGAGTTAGCCTACCAGGTATTGCAGGACTTGTTTTTCACGAAAGCATCATCTTCTGGCTTGTTAGCCAATTTAAAATTCGTAAATATAAAATACTAGAGGGATTTAGAGAAAGATAGCATTTCATAGATTCATTCAACTTTCAACCATTATAAAATGATAAAGATCACCAACTTAAGAAAAAGCTACAACGGAATAGATGCTGTTAATATCGGTCATTTAGAACTTCATCCAGGAGAAGTAATTGGATTAGTAGGCAATAATGGTGCTGGTAAAACAACTCTTTTCCGTCTGATCCTTGACCTAATCAGGTGCAATGAAGGTGAAATATTATCAAAAGGAAATTCTATTACCCAATCAGAGGACTGGAAAAGCTATACTGCTGCATATATCGATGAAGGTTTTTTAATTGACTATTTGACCCCAGAAGAGTTTTTCTACTTTGTAGGTAAACTCAATCAATTGTCTAAGGCAGATGTGGATGATTTTTTATCATCCTACCGAGTATTTTTCGATGAGGCAATTCTAAATAAAGGCAAATACATCCGGGATTTTTCAAAGGGCAACCAGTTTAAAATTGGGATTATAGCTGCACTATTAGGCAACCCAGAACTACTCATATTGGATGAACCCTTTGCAAATCTTGACCCCTCCACCCAACTTCGATTGGTAGATATGATTAAAACGATGGCAATGGAACGCAAAATGTGTATCATAGTCTCTAGCCACGATATCAACCATGTTTCAGAAGTGAGTAGCCGCATCCTTTTAATGGAAAAAGGTTCCATTATCAAGGATATAATAGGAGGGGAAAGCGCCTATGCAGAAATGGTTGACTATTTTAAAATTCGTTAACTCCACCCAAATTTCACTGATTTTTATTAAAAAAATACCTTGAAATCACCTTTTGGGGACTAAATCAGCCTTAAACCCCTTGAATTTTAACGAAAAATAAAATTTGTTGCATTTTTGAAAAAAAACATATATTTGTACATTAATTTAATACAATACAATTTAAAATGGACAAAACACTAGGCACCGTTAAGTTTTTCAACTCTGAAAAAGGATTCGGATTTATCAAGCATGATGATTCAAACAAAGAAACTTTCGTACATGTTAGCGGATTAATCAATGACATTAAAGAAGGAGATCGTGTAGAATTTGACCTGCAAGAAGGTAAAAAAGGTATGAATGCCGTTAACGTTAAACTGATCTAATTAATTATTGATCTTTTTTAATAAAGGTATTGGGCTGCTAAAATTAGCAGCCCTTTTTTTGTGCTTAATTTGTTAAAGTCTGATTATCAGCCTATAATAATTAATTTGTTATTTTACTTTTGCTAAAATTATTAAAAAATCATTTTATGAAACCAGTTCACTCCATACCTATATTACTATCAGCCCTCTGTTTTATAACCCTTCATACCATTGCTCAAAACTCCGTTGGTAAAATAATATTAACCAAAGGACAAAAATTTGAGATCAATAACAATACCAAATCAGTGATTAGTCAAGAGATGATGGGGCAGGCAATAGAAATCACCGTTGATGCCAACATGGTTCATAAGGTTGAGGTAATAGACAAAATGTCTAATTCATATCTCATCGCATCTACACTTACCAAGTTGACTACCAACGGCTCAGCGATGGGACAGGAAATGAAATTTGACTCGGATAAAAAAGAAGATATGGAAAGTGAAACGGGCAAGTTAATGAAGGACCAATTGAATGTAACCAAAGAAATAGAAATTAGTGAAATGGCTAAAGTAATCAAGTCTACAACTAAGTCAGCAACTTCAGCGCCTAGTGGACAATTGATGGATATG
>Ga0214919_10002323_pt1 | contig 30012 bp, 25 predicted proteins | sample LL1503_MetaG_FD_177994 | JGI IMG/M metagenome (GOLD analysis project Ga0214919, IMG submission 177994) | Freshwater microbial communities from Lake Lanier, Atlanta, Georgia, United States - LL-1503 | ecosystem: Environmental > Aquatic > Freshwater > Lake | place: USA: Georgia | collected... | reverse complement strand
GGCGAGAAACTGTATGTGAACCAATACGGTCAAATTCAACCCTACAGCGTTGTGAAAGACGAGTTGACCACAGCCAAGACGCAGTTGTTCTCTTTGGACGAACTGACAGACAAGCGCACTTCAATATCCGCCTCTATTTCAGGTGCAGCGCTTACATCGTCTACGCTGGACTTTACCAACGGCATCAACTTCAGCAGCACAACGAATCCAGCTTTGGCTACTGCAACCGTTGACCCCTTGTCAAAACTCTTCACCGTTGATTTTGAAAACTCTGGCAACCCTATCACTTTGGATTTGAGTTACTTGCGCAGCATCAATTCACCCCTCACTGGAACACAAATTGCGGCAGAAGCCACAGCCGTCTTGAACAGGAAATTTGGTGACGAAGCCTATTTCGACTTTTCTGATTCAGCCAGTAAAACTTTCGTTGTGACCAGTTCTCGCGTTACCACCACAGCCAATAACATCACCTCGCCTACCGCATTCACCATCAATTTGGCTGCAGGTGCCAATGGATTGCCTACAGACTTGACCAAGGTCACGGTCAATCAAGCTGTTACCGCTATGCAGCAATTGATGGATGCCACTGCGCTCAACGGTGGCACAGCGAACAAGGTTACCGTGTCATATGACTTTGCCACACAAGGCTTTAAATTCTTAGATGGCACCAACACCGTTACCTTGAAATCTGGCACAACCAAAAATGATGTTTTAGGTCTTACCACTTCAGCCGTTACAGCAGATGAAACTGGTAATTTAGGTACCAAGTCCATCCCGAATGGCTCTACATTGCGCGCCTCTACAGAGCAGCGTTATGGCATGAAAATGACTTACGACTCTGTCAACAAGATTTTCAAACTGTCCTCAGGTAAAACTGGTGATGAATCAAGCGTCGCCATTACCGCTACCAGCGCTGCGGGCACTGCATTATTTGGTTTTTCTGATACTGCGGTCGCTAAATCAAGCTTGGCTGTCCGAGGCATTGCCTCTACACCCGCTATCACTTATGGCTCAACGCCTACAGTGAACTTGGCCAACAACTTTGCCGTTGATTCATCCAACAACTCCTTTGTGGTGACGGTTGACGGTATCAAAGGCACTGTCAAATTGCCCATTGACTCCAACTACTCCTTGTCAACCTTCATGGCCAAGTTGGAGAAGGGCATCAATGCGCTGGGCACTAACAGTTCGATCAATGGCACACCCACTACCGTGAACGGTGTGAAAGTGAGCTATGACGCACAAAACAATCGCTTCAAGTTCACCACCGGCACGACAGGTCAAGACTCTTTCATCAAAATTTCAGGCAGCAACGCTTGGGGTCTTGAAACTGTCGAGGCTGGCCGTGGTACCACAACTTCATGGATTAAACCTACGCAGCACCAAGACTATGTGGGCGGTGCATTTCAGCCTAAATACATTGACGGTGATGGCAACGAAACGACCAATGGTGATGGTTTTACAACACTGCCATCTTGGTCGCCCGTGTTCTTGGACAAAGGCGAGCTGACATTTGACACGGGTGGTAACTTGGTTTCACCTAAAGAAGGTACTCAGTTGGAAACTGTTTACTTGGCGGGTGGTAAAGGTGCTTTGACCATCAACATTGACTACTCAGCCTCTACACAGTTTTCATCTGCTTTTGCGGTCTTGTCTCAATCACAAGACGGTGCACCAGAAGGTGACTTGGTGGGTGTGACCATTGGCAACGATGGCTTGGTAAGTGCTTCATTCTCCAACGGCTCACAAAAGTCCTTGGCCAAGATTTTGTTGGTTAACTTCTCAAGCCCTGTGGGTTTGCGTCAGATTGGTGACTCTAGCTTCTTGGCTTCTGCAGCCTCTGGCAAACCCATCTTGGGTACACCAGGTTCAGCCGGCTTCGGTACCTTGCGTGCTGGTGCCACAGAACGTGCCAACGTTGACTTGACACAAGAGTTGGTCGACTTGATTACTGCTCAACGTAACTTCCAGGCCAATGCCAAAGCCATTGAGACGTCTAGCACCATGACGTCGGCCATCATTAACTTGCGCTCTTAAACAGCTCAAGCTCTGAACTAAGAACAGGACTTCAACATGGATCGCTTAGCCTTTAACGCCGCGGCCGCCATCAATGAAATGCGGGTTGGCCGCCAGATGACGACCAACGAGTTGGCCAACGTGGCAACGCCTGGCTTCAAGCGAAGCTTTGAATCTGCCATGCTGACCCTCAAGGTGCAAGGCGCTGGTTTTGAATCTCGCTTGCAACCACAGTCTTATGCCAGCGACAACATCAACATGAAGCCTGGTGTGATTCTCAGAACAGGTCGTGATTTGGATGTGGCCATGGACGACCAAACCGTGATGGGCGTGACAGCTAAAAACGGCGATTTGGCCTTTACCCGCCGTGGCGATTTGAAATTGAACGGCAAAGGTGTTTTAGAAATGGGCACAGGTGCTTTGGTTCGCGGACAAAGCGGCGGGCCCATCACCATTCCGCCTGGCTTCTTTGTCAAGATCAGCAAAGACGGCTCTGTGTATGCGACCAACCCAGCGCAAGCTGGCGTGGCTGTGCCAGTGCTGATTGATCGAATTCTATTGCGCGACGCCGGCCAAGTTTCATTAGAGCGGCGCGAAGACAGTCTTTACAAAATTGTAGGCAAGCCTAACAACGAAGACTTCCCAGTCACTGGCAAATTGGCCACCCTGACACCCGAAACATTAGAAGGATCCAACGTGAATGCCATGGAAGTCATGGTGAAACTGATGGATCAAAGCCGTTCATTTGAAATGCAAGTGAACGTGATCAAACAAAACAAAGACGTTGATGAGTCGGGCGGCACCATGATGCGCGCCTCTGCTTGATTGATATTTTTTTAACCAATTACTGAACATTTAAAAAGGAGCTCGCCATGGACGCAAGCATGTGGGTAGCCAAAACTGGCCTAGACGCGCAACAAACGCGCATGAACGTCATTTCCAATAACTTGGCCAACGTGAACACCACGGGCTTCAAGCGCGATCGCGCTGTGTTTGAAGACTTGCTGTATCAAAACATTCGCCAAGCCGGTGGTCAAACGGGTGCCAACACCCAAGCCCCTACGGGTCTGATGTTGGGTACCGGTGTGCGAGTGGTTGCCACAGAAAAGCAACATGCACAAGGCAACATGGTCAACACCCAAAACCCTTTGGATGTGGCCATTACTGGTGAAGGTTTTTTCCAAATTGCACAACCCGACGGCACCATTGCCTATACGCGTGACGGCAATTTCAAACTCTCCAACACAGGTCAAATTGTGACTGCCTCTGGCGCTTTGCTGCAGCCCGCCATTACCATTCCCAACACCGCTTCTTCTGTGACTTTTGGCCGCGACGGCACCGTGTCGGTTGAACTGGCAGCGGGTGGCGCGCAGGTCATTGGTCAAATTCAATTGGCCCGATTTGTCAATCCAAGTGGTTTGGAAGCCAAGGGTCAAAACTTGCTGAAGGAAACGCCTGCATCGGGTGCGCCTCAAGTTTTGCAGCCTGGTGTGACAGGTGCTGGCCATTTGATGCAAGGCACTTTAGAGGCTTCCAACGTGAACGTGGTGGAAGAAATGGTCAACATGATTGAAACCCAACGCGCCTACGAAATTAACTCCAAAGCCATCTCGGCTGTGGACGGCATGTTGAAGTTCATTAACAACAACCTCTAAGGCCTGTCACCATGAACGCCCTCGCAAGTTTCGGTCAACAACTTCGCACCCTGCATGCCAAACGAATCCTGTCGATTGGTTTGGTCTTGCTTGGCAGTTGCTTAGCTGGTTGCAACGTCATGCCGCCCCAAGCCTTGACGCATTCGCCACAGTTTGAGCCGGTTTACCCCCTTCAACAAGCACGTCCTCCGTTGGCAACAGGTGCCATTTATGTGGGCCGTCAAAGCGACAGCTGGTTTGGCAAGGGTCGCAACTTTCAAGTGGGTGATGTCATTACTGTTTTGCTGAACGAACAAACGCAAGCAGCGCGCAGCCAAGTGGGCACCATTACCCGGAATTCAACCAACGACATGCTCTCGCCCGGTTTGGCTGTGCTGGGCAACAAGTTGGGCGGCATCATGAAAGGCGTCGACTTTTCTAAAACAGACATTGCCAACAAGGGCACTGGTAGCGCTGACCAAACAGCCAGCTTGACAGGTTCTATCGCTGTTTCTGTGGTGGAAGTCATGCCCAACGGCAACTTGGTTTTGCGTGGTGAAAAACAACTGGCCCTCACAGAAGGCGCCGAAATCATTCAAGTGGCCGGCATCATTCGGCCCGAAGACGTAGCCCCTAACAACACCGTTCAATCGCGCCGTTTGGCCAATGCTCAAATTTCTTACAGGGGCTCTGGCGATTTGGCCAATGCCACTCGCGCGGGCTGGGGCACCAGCGCGCTTCTTAAACTTTGGCCCTTCTAATTTCATTGAGATTTTTTCATGAAAAAACCCATTAAGTCTTGGTTCTTCTTGCTTTTATGTCTCAGCCTTAGCTGCACAAGCGCTCTGGCCGATCGCATCAAAGACCTCACCACTGTGGCCGCCATGCGAACCAATCAGCTGATTGGTTATGGTTTGGTGGTGGGCTTGCAAGGCACGGGTGACGGCGCTGATGTGTCTTTCACCGCGCAAAGTATGAAGACCTTGCTCAACCGATTGGGTGTGAGCTTAGAAGGCCCTTTGTCTGACTTTGAAACAGCCACCAGCGCTGGCAAAGTTGACATCAAAAACGTGGCCGCCGTCATGGTCACGGCAGAACTCCCTGGCTTTGCCAAGCCAGGTCAAAAAATTGACGTCAACGTGTCTGCCATTGGCAAGGCCAGCAATTTGCGCGGCGGCACCTTGCTGCTGAGCAGCTTGCGCGGTGTTGATGGCGAAATCTATGCTTTGGCACAAGGTTCACTGACAGCCACCGGCATTGATGCCGCAGCCTCAGGCTCCAAAGTCAACATTGGCGTGCCTACTGCGGCGCGAATTCCATCGGGTGCTACGGTAGAGCGCTTGGTTGACAACCCCTTCGACAAAGCCGAGCGCATTGTTTTGAATGTGCGTGAAAGTGATTTCACCACCACCAACGCCATTGTGAATGCCGTCAATGGCAGATTTGGCAACGACGTGGCCCGCGCATTAGATGGTGTGTCCATTACTTTGCAAGCACCGCAAGACTTAACGCAGCGCGTTGCCTTCATGAGCATGATTGAAAACATGGATGTCATGCCAGGCGAGCCCACTGCACGTGTGGTGGTCAACGCCAAAACCGGTACTGTGGTCATTAGCCGCAATGTGCGGGTGACAGCAGCTGCCGTGACGCACGGCACTATTTCTGTGTCCATTGCCACCACCAATGAAGTTTCTCAACCGGGTGCTTTTAGCCAAGGCAAAACGACCGCTGTGCAAAACTCAGAAGTGAATGTGAGTGAACCCAATAAGCCCATGTTCTTGTTTCAGCCAGGTGTCGACCTTCGCCAAATTGTGGATGCGGTCAATCAGGTCGGTGCATCGCCCTCCTCTTTGATTGCCATTTTGGAAGCACTCAAAAGTTCGGGCAGTTTGCGCGCTGAACTGATTGTGATCTAACGCTCAATCTTCAGCGGCAATCAAACAACTTAAATACTGGCACAAGATTTGCTCAACAGTTATACAAATCACATTGTTTAACCCGCCAAGCAAAACCCGACACCCATCATGGACGCCATCAGCACTTCCGCCCCCAGCTCCTACCTAGACTTTGACGGTTTGGGTCAGTTGAAGGGACAAGCACGCCAAGACGGCAAGAGCGCCATCAGGGAAACAGCACAGCAATTTGAAGCGCTGTTCCTGCAGATGATGATGAAATCGATGCGCGATTCGATTGTGAAGAGCGAGTTGTCTGAGTCGAGCACCATGGAAACCTTTGAAGGCATGTTCGACAAAGAAGTGTCGGTGCAATTGGCCAAAAAGAACAGCATTGGCCTGGCCGACATGTTGGTCAAAAACTTTGAACAACAACAAGCCAGCATTGCCACCACTGCCGACATTTTGAAACAGCGGCAAGATCCTGCCGCTTTCAATGCCGCCGCCAAAGGCATGGCCTTGAATCCCAAAACAATGGGCATGTCGATGGACAAGCTTCACGACAAAACAGGCGGCATCAACTTGCCCAAACCTCAAATTCTGCCTTTGAATTTGCCACCCAAGCCCCTTAATGGTGGGAGCGGCACATGACCGATTTAGTCAGTGTTGCCTCCAATGCGGTTCAGTCGTACCAGCGTGCGCTGGGCACGGTGTCGAACAACATTGCCAACGTTGGCACAGACGGCTATTCGCGCCAAGAAGTGGTCATGGTGGCCAACCCCGTGGCCAAGGTGGGCACTGTGTATTTGGGCACAGGCGTCACGGTTGAATCTGTGAAGCGCCAATACGACACGTTTGCCGAAGCCAATTTGCGCAACAGCAACAGTGAATTGGCCAGTCAAGAACCCATGGTCAACTACGCCAACCGCGTGATTGACATCATGGGCAGCTCCTCCATGGGCTTAAGCGGCGCGCTCGACCAATTTTTCAATGGCGCTCGTGATCTGTCTTCCGACCCTGCTTCTACCGTCATGCGCGGCAGCTTTTTGCGTGATTCTGAAAACTTGGCAGCCCGCTTTGGCGAGCTGTCCAGCCAATTGGACCTGATTCAAAACGAAACGGATGAAGCGGTTAAAAGCTACGCCAATTCGATGAATACCATTTTCAAGCAACTGGCCCAAGTCAACACACAATTGACCAAACAAAAGTCAGCCAGTATGCAACCCGCAGACTTGCTGGACCAACGCGATGTGCTCTTGAAAGATCTTTCAAGCTACGCACACATCAATACTTTTTTGGCTGAAAACGGTGCCGTGACCGTAAGCCTGGGCCCTTCCCTGACACGCGATGTGGTGGTCGATGGCATCAAGTCCTTCTCGCTTGGCACCGACTTCAATTCGGCCTCTCCAGAAAAAGTAAGCTTGGTACTTGACCCCTATGGCAGCGCTAAACCTCTCACTGGTTTGAGTGGTGGCAAGTTGTCTGGCATCATGAGTTTCAGAGAGCAAGTGCTGGGCAGCAGCCGCAGTTCACTTGACACCCTGGCTGGCAACTTTGTCAAAGAAGTGAATGCCATACACACCGCCGGCATTGATGCCTACGGCAACACTGGCACCGCTCTTTTTAACATTGCCAAATCGGGCGTGGGCTTAGCGGGCACTGTCAAAGTAGCCTTTAACGATGCCCTGAAAGTTTCTGCCGCCGCACAATTCCGCGTCATTGAAGCCGCCAACAACACCGGCAGTGCAGATGCCAGCATTTTGTATGTACCGCCCAGCTTTACAGGACCTAACACGCTTAGCAGTGTGTTGGTCAACAACCCAAGCGAAGCGGCTGGCGTACTGACCCGAACCATTGCCAGCCGTCCCTATACGGCGGTGGCCACCATTCCCAATGGCCTGCAAAACGTGGCCGTGTTCATGGGCGAAGCCAAAGAAGGCCAACAGTTGCAAGTGTTTACACGCGATGGCCGTCAAATTGTGGGCGCCGCCATAGACACCACCCTACAAGGGCAAGTGATCAGCTCGGCCAATGGCTTTGAAACCAATGCCAGCTACAGCAGTGCTTATTTGAATGTGAATGGCACTGAAAGCTACAAAGACCTGAGTGTGTTTTATGGCGCCAAAGCAGACGTGCGCAAACAAATGCAATGGGACATGACCCAAAAAGATCCTGAAAAGCATCCACCTCTGTCAAGCACCAACTTGCCTGCCGTTTTAGAAGGCGGCCGCATTCAACCCGGCTTAAGCCGCATTGAGGGCAATCTTTTCAAAATCAATGGCGTCACACTTGGCTCTTTGGTGGCTACTGCGGGCAACACTTTACAAGCCTCCGACATGGCCACTTGGATTCAAGCGGCAGGCGCAACTGGCGTGACAGCCTCTGCCAGCAACCAAGTGCGTGTGCCCTTTAGCCAGCTGAGACCTGATTTGCCCTTGTCGATCAAAAGCGGCAGCGCAACTGGCTTTACAGCCATTACCACTGTACCTACCGGCATTACCACACCGGCTGCATTGGCCGTGGCCATTAACGCCCAAAGCAGTACAACCCAAGTGCGCGCCTACTTGTCCGACACCGGCGAATTGGTTTTAACCAACACCGCCGGCAATGAAGGCAAAGACATTGCCATTGACAGCGCAGCCACACCCAATGCTCTGGGCATGAAAGCCGGCAGTTATGGTGGCAGCGTAACGCTCACCCGAAGTTTGGTGGAGGGCACCGACACCCCCATCGAATTGGGCTTTGTGAATGGCGCTCCCGTAGGTTTAGGGCAATTGGGCTTTAGAACAGGTGCCTACATCAAGGGCTCACCCAGCGAAGATTTGTTGGTGTTTGTAACCGGTGCTGGCGAATCCAAAATTGCGGCCTCTTACAGCGGCACGCCGGTAGACCCCAAACAGGCTTTGCGCAGCAAGCCATTGCTAGTGAAATTTGAAACAGCTACCCAGTTTGCCATTACCGACGAAAGCACGGGCACCGTGGTGGCCCGCAGAAGCTTTAATCCCAATATTTTGGAGCCTGCATTTTCTTACCAAGGCGTGCAAATTTCGTTCTCTAGCCCGCCTAAAGCTGGCGATGTTTTTACCATCGACGGCAACAAAGACGGCACAGGCAACAACGAAAACATGCTGCAGGTCATTGACCTAGAGTCAAAGCCGGCCATGGGCGGTGGCAAAACATTTGCAGCGTCATATATCGACAACGTGAATGACTTAGGCAACGTAGCCCGCCAAGCCGCCATCTCTCAATCGGCCCTGACTGTGGTTTATGACCAAGCCGTCACAGCGCGCGACCAAGTGTCGGGTGTGAGCTTGGACGAAGAAGCGGCCGACCTGGTGCGCTACCAACAAGCCTACCAAGCCGCCGCCAAAATTTTGCAAGTAGCAAGCCAGCTGTTTGACAGCGTGCTGCAAGTTCGTTGAAGTGCGTGAAAGATAAACCATCATGAAAATTTCAACCCGTCTTTTGTTTGACAGAGCGTCTAGCCAAATGAGCACTGTGCAGAACAAACTGACACAAACTCAAGCGCAATTGGCGCAAGGCAAACAAATTATCAACGCCAGTGATTCGCCCAACCAGGCGGCCACCATTCAACGTTTGAAATCTATTTTGAACCGCCAAGACAGCTACCAAAGTTCATTGAACACGGTGAAGGCCAGATTAGAAGGCGAAGACAGCACATTGCGCAGCGTGAGCGACTTGCTGGTGCGCGCCAAAGAAGTGGCCGTACAAGGCGCCAACGACACCCTGAGTGCTGGCGACCGCAAAGCTCTGGCCACAGAAATGCAAGCTGTACGCGACCAAATGCTCAGCTTGGCCAACACCAAAGACAGCAACGGCAACTACTTGTTTTCGGGCAGCCGAGTGAAACAAGCCGCCTTTGTAGAAACCCCCAACGGTAGCCCCGAATACCGAGGCGACCAAACCCGCATGAACGTTCGCGTGGGCGAACAGCGCAGCATCCCCATGAACCGAACCGGCACCGATGCGTTTGTGCCTGTGCCCAGAGTAGACACAGACGGTACTTCAGTGGGCGTTGGCTTTTTTAAAGTGATGGACGATTTGGTTGCAGGCTTGAATAGCTCCAAAGGCGCCGACATTCGACGCGGCGTGGGCGAGCTAGATACCTTGCAAGGAGGCCTGAGCTTGGCCCGTGCCGAAATTGGCACCAACCTCAATGTGGTGGATCAGCAAACCTCGGTGATTGAGGACACCACCCTGAATTTGAAATCGACTTTGTCAAGTTTTGAAGACCTGGACTACGCCAGTGCCATTACCAAAATGAACCAACAAATGTTGAGCTTGGAAGCCGCGCAGAGCAGCTTTGCCAAGGTGAGTCAGTTGAATTTGTTCAACTTCATCAAGTGATCAAAATCACAACCACCTTGACTCAGCGTTTAAGTTTTAGAAACTCAATCCGAATCAAATGCTGAATCAACATGCACAAAACTTTTGAATCACGCTTGACCATGTTTGGAGCCTAAATTGGCAACCACAGCCGTTACACCCACCACCAACACCATCACGGCTTTAGGAGCCGGCTCGGGTGTGGACGTCAAATCTTTGGCTCAAAGTTTGGTGGATGCTGAGAAATCACCGCGTAAAACGCTGATTGACACCAAGATTAAGAAATCCGAAAGCGGTGTCTCAGGCTATGCAGCGCTGAAATATGTTTTAAACGATTTAAAAACGGCATTTACAAGCCTCAAAGACCAAAGCAGTTTCAATACCTTGGTGCCTAGAGTGAGCCAGGCCTCGGCCATCAGCGTGACCACAACGGCCACAGCGAGTGCTGGCAGCCATACCGTCACCGTGACCAACTTGGCCAAACCCCAGAGAAACATTTCTGACGGTGCTGGCTTTGCCTCCCCTCTTTCTCAACTGAACGCTGGCGCGGCATTTAGCTTGGTGCTCAAAAAAGGCATTGACCCAACGCCCACCAAGGTATTTAACTTAGGCGCCGCAGACGTCAATGGCGCAGGCGGCACTAAATCTACTTTAACGCTGACCTTGAAAGCCATGAACAAGGGCGACACCCTGACCGTCAATGGACTGACCATGACGGCCAACAAAGCGCTCTCGGCTTCCGAAGTAGGTCAAATGTTTGAAAACTTCAGCACCACATCAGCAGAAGTCATTGCAGCAGGCGGCATTTCGGCCAGCAGCCAAAACAATACCACTCTGGCCAATTTCGGCACATTTTCTGGCACCTTTGCAGCAGGCTACTCCAGTGGTGCCAACAGCAGTGGCATCTTAACCCTGACCTCAACTGCAAACAATGCGGCTGAATTTGCAGCGCCTGTGGCCACTCAATTTGCCAACACCATTGCCATTGCGGCATCAGCCAGTTCACCCGCCGGCATTGCAGCCGCCATCAACACAGCCAATTTGGGCGTTTCTGCCCAATTGGTCAGCACTGGCAATGCTGAAACGCCCTACAAAATTATGATGACCGGCACCTCGGGTGCCAGCAACGCCTTTACACTCACCAGCCTCACAACGGGCGGCGCTGCAGTCACTGGGGTTAACTTTACAAGCAAACTGCAATCGGCAGAAGATGCAGCGCTCAATGTCAATGGCATGGCCATTACGTCTAGTACCAACCGAATTACCGATGCCATTGCAGGCACAACCCTGGAATTGTTCAGCACAACCAACGGCGCTGCAAATTTAGATTTTTCTCGCGATACATCTTCCGTTAAGACAAAAATTCAAGCCCTGGTCACAGCATTCAACGATGCCAATTCCATGTTGACTGTGGTCTCTGACCCCAAATCAACGGTGGCAGAATATGGTGCTTCGCTGGTAGGCAACAACATTGTGAGCACGGTGCGCAGCCAAATGCGCGCCATGATCACCACCGATTCCACGTCCCCTTCTGGCGGACTGGCAGCTTTTCGTGACCTTGGCTTGTCCATTAACAGAAGCGGCACACTGGAGCTGAACGCAGCCAAACTAGACAGCGCCATGCTGACCAAGTTTGACAACGTAGTGACCTTGCTGACTTCTAACCAAGAAAAACTAAGCGCTACAAGTGCGCTGCCAGCCGGTGCTGCGGGTGAGGCCGTTAAAAAACTGACCAGCTTGCTTGACGCCACTGGCGCTATTACCAGTCAAAGCACCAACCTGACCAAAAAAATCACGGATTACCAAAAAGAGCTGACTGACTTAGACACCAAAATGACTGCTCTGTTAACCCGTTACAACAAACAGTTTGCCTCCATGGAATCTATCGTGGGCCAATCAAAGAGCCTGCAAACCAGCCTGAAGAGTACCTTTGAAGGCATGATGTCGGCCTACACCAACAAATAATTTCCCCTGGTTCTCCTCTGAGAGAACACTTTTTTTCAAAAAACTTGAAATAGTCCCTCAAGTTTGGTAAGCCCCTGCCGATTCACCTACCACTGAACTTCTCTTGATGCACTGATGCACAGGAGTCCGGTGGTATTCGGCATGTTCAGCATGCTTTTGAAGAAAGGAACGGAAATCTATGGCTTCCGATATCAGCAACATTTCGCAAGGGGTCTCCGGCTTTCCAGCCGTGCGACCCCATACACCTGCGCCTGCAAACGTAGCCACCCCTGGTAGCTCTGCTATTCAAATTCCTGAAACGCCCAAAGTTCAAGCCCCCAAGCCGGTGGCCATTAAATTTGATGCGTCAGAAGTTAGGCAGAACGTGCAAGAGGCTGTGAGCATTCTCAACCAACAACTGACCAGCAGCAAACGTGGACTTGGTTTTCACATCGACGACGCTGTGGGCGGCCCAGTGGTGACTGTGCGCAGCGCAGACACTGGTGAAGTAGTTCGTCAAATTCCCAATGAAGTGGTGGTGCGTGTAGCCCACAGCATTGAGAAGATGAAGGGCCTTATGTTTAATTCAAAAACTTAACAAATACAGCCATGTATTTTGAAAAGTTTCATTATTTCACTCAACTTTTGCAAACAAGTTCCGAATCATCATTTAACAAGAAATCAAATTGAATTCTTGTCAATCAATTTTTTCATCTTTAAGGAGATAGATCATGTCAGTAATTAACACCAACGTCAAAGCCCTGGCCGCTCAAGCGTCCATGAGCAACGTGAACAAGTCAATGGAAACTGCCATGGAGCGACTCTCCACTGGTATTCGCATTAATTCTGCAAAGGACGACGCTGCTGGTTTAGCCATTGCTATGCGTATGACTTCAGATATTCGCGGCACAGCTATTGCAATTCGTAATAGCCAAGACGGGATTTCATTATCACAAACTGCTGAAGGCGGCTTGGGTCAAATCAATGACATATTGCAACGCATGCGCGAACTAGCTGTTCAATCTTCTAACTCCACTGCAGCTCCAGATAACCGTCAAGCTTCACAACTTGAAATTAGCCAGCTGAAGCAAGAGATTGATACTATTGCTAACCGCACTAATTTTAACGGCATCAAACTTCTGGACGGTTCTGCTGCCAAACTAAATATTCAAACTGGCGTTAACTCTGGTGATACGATGGTGATGAATATAAGCGCAGCTCGAACCCAAGACATTGGTATTGGAGCTCGCTCTTCATTGACCGCCACAGGTCACTCAGGTAGTGCTACTTCGCTTGCTAAACAAATTAATGCTGGTGACTTAATCATCAACGGTGTTAGTGTTGGAGCGAGTGACGCTACCTCTGATTCTTTGTCTACTGGTGATAAATCCTCCAGTGCAATTGCTAAAGTTGCGGCTATCAATGCTGTAAGTGCTCAATCTGGTGTTACCGCCACAGTTGGAAGAACAACAGTTAATGGTTCAGTTATGACTGCTGCTACAGGCGTTGGCACATTAACAATTAATGGTATAGCAACTGCTGCTATTACAACTACTCTCGATGCAGGGGTTAGCCGCACAAACGTGGTGAATGCTATTAACCTAATTTCTGCACAATCTGGAGTAAGAGCTGTTGATACTGGTGACCTAAATAAGGGTGTACAACTTATTGCTGATGATGGTCGAAACATTACTTTGGCATTTTCCCAAACTAGTGCCACATTTGCCGCAACATCAACTGGATTAGGTTCAGCAGCAGTTTATACCGGCTCTTACCAACTCACAAGCACCACTGGTTCACCATTGGTATTGTCCTCCACCTCAAGTGGCAACATTGCTAACGCTGGACTTGTGAGCGGAACTTTCGCTGCAAATGTCTCAACTGTTACTTCTGTGGCACGTACACCAGGGGCTACAGGTGCAGCGCCAGCTGCATCTAACACTGGTGTTTTGCTAGCTGGCAGTATGCGTATCAATGGTATTGCTATTGATGCCGCAGTATCAGCATCAGATACTGCTTCCGATGTCACAGCAACATCATCTACAAAAGCTGCTAGCGCGATAGCAATTGCTGCAGCTATCAACGCAAAAACAAGTCTGACTGGTGTCACAGCTAAAGCTGAAGCAACTACGATAGTTGGAACTTCATTTACTGCTGCTGCTACTGCGAAAACTCTACGAATTAATGGCGTTGATGTTTCGTTAGCTGCTACTGATATCACTGTGGGTTTAATTTCTACTGCTATCAATGCAAAATCTGGACAAACAGGTGTAGTTGCGTCTGATAACGGTCGCGGTATGACTTTGACAGCAGCTGATGGAAGGAATGTTTCAGTTTCTTTAATTTATGGTGCTTCTTCTGAAACTGCTGCTAACATAGGTTTGTTAGCCGCCAATGTTTTTGGACATTCTGATACTGCTGCTGCTGCAAGTGCTGTTACAACTTTTGGCGGCGTTACCCTTAACTCTGATGTTGCTTTTACTATTGAAGGTGGTTCAGATGGCAATGTTGCTTTTGATAAACTTGGTTTCAAAACTGGAACTGTTGGTGGATCAAATAATGGGATTAAGGTATCAAATATTGACGTTAGCACTCAGTCTGGCTCGCAACAAGCAATCACAGCTTTGGATGCTGCTTTGAAAATGGTTTCTTTAAATCAAGCACAACTCGGCGCCTACCAAAACCGATTGGATTCAGCGATTGCTAACCTGACTGAGAGCAGTACAAACATGAATGCCTCTAGAAGCCGCGTATTAGACACCGACTATGCCAGAGAGAGTACTAATTTGGCCAAGTCACAAATTATTGCGCAAGCTGCTACAGCGATGTTGGCTCAAGCTAACCAGTCTGCACAATCAGTGTTGGCTTTGCTCAAATAAGCATCAGACTAAAAGATAAGTTTGGATTTTGAAACAAACTTCCTTTAAAAAAATCACCGAGATAAAAACTCGGTGATTTTTTTGTTTGAATGATGCTCATTTAGTTCTTATCTAGCAACTTTGCAAATCCAGACTACTTCTTAATCAATGGTAGGTCTAAAAGGAACAGGTCAGTGGATGCCAGCAATAGGGTATAAGTTCAAAGGCATTGCCAAATCTAATTCAATTTAGGGCAAGGTACTTGAAAGAGGATGTACGAGGAGGATTACCAAGTATTCTCAAATCATGAATTGTTTTTAGTATTCGCTCTCAAATATCGCTCAGGCGTTCCGATATCGACGAGTCGACTTTTTACGACAAAACCGAAGCATGGTTTTGTCCTAACCAACTCAGGAAGTACATCGTATTCGAGTGAAAAGGGAGGCACAAGAGCCTGAAGTTCAATTACATCCCTTTTAATCAGGTAAATTCCTGCGTTGATGAAACATTCACTTGCAATAGACTTTGATTTTTCGGTGAAGGATTCAATTTGATTCGCATCATTTAGATACACTACGCCCCCATCATGGCGATCTTCTGGCGTCGCCAAGACCAACGATACCGAGGCTAATTTATCCAAATGGAATTCATGAAATTCTGCAAAATTGACAGGGCAAATCGAATCTCCATTTATTATCAGGACCAGATGGCTGCGAATAAGGGGAAGTGCATTTAGAATGGCTCCCCCGGTGCCCAGTTGCATATCCTCTTGAGAGAATAAAAATTCGGCATACTTATGGGACTGATATCTTTCAATAATTTGCTGTTTTAAGTGCCCTACACAGAATATGACGCGCTGAAATCCTTGCTGTAACAGATCATCAACAAGAATATCTAGGAATGGCTTTCCTCCTACTGGGGCCAGTCCTTTGGGGCGATCAGGAATAACAGAACTCAGACGACTTCCTAACCCACCACATAAAATGAGTACGTCAATGCTCGACAATGTGGTGCTCATATAAACATCACCTACGATGCGAGTGCGCTCTCAATGCGCTCGCAAAGGTAGTGATACACAATCAAATGCATTTCCTGCACTCTTGGTGTTGAATTTGAAGGTACATCTATCAAGACATCACAGAGCGGGGCTATCTCTCCGCCCCCTTTGCCAGTTAGTCCGATGGTTGATAAACCCATTTGCTTGGCTGTTTCTAAAGCTTTTAAAACATTTTTCGAATTACCACTTGTTGACAAACAAAAAAGAACACCCCCACTCGCGCCATGTGCTTGAACCTGCCTAGAAAAAATGGTTTCATAGGCGTAGTCATTGGCCCATGCTGTCATAAATGCAACATTGGCAGATAAGCAAATTACATTTAATGCTTTTCGCTCAACCAAAAAACGTCCAACGAGCTCCCCTGTAATGTGCAAAGCATCTGCAGCAGACCCGCCGTTACCACATACCAACATTGGCAAACTGCGTCCAAGTGAGGGCACTATGAGATTCAGCGCAGCTTCAATTTGATTTTCAACATTTGACTTTTGGAGGATCTCCAAGTCATTTGTAATTTTTACAATACGCTGATTAAATGCATTCATGACTCAATATTCGTCCTCATTAGAAAAATAGATAATTTGACTACCGATTTGATCAAATCCAATTGGCACGTGTAGCAAATGCTTCAACACTTGCTTAACTTGTTCTTGCCTTTCAGGCCTTACAAAAAACAGCATGAAACCGCCACCGCCTGCTCCTAGTAGTTTTCCACCCAAAGCGCCTGCTTTTATGCCAGCTTGGTAAATAGCATCAATTTCAACGTTGGAAATTTTTGAGGACATGCCCTGCTTCACTAACCACTGCTCGTTCAATAAGCGACCAAAATCGTCAAGCTGATCTGTTTTGTTCTGCAGTATATTAATTGATTCAATTACCAACTGCATCATTAGGCGTAGATCGTCTTTTTTTTCTGGAATTTTTTGAATCTGTTCCTCTGCGACATCTGATGCAGTTCTAGGAAACCCAGTAAAAAACAACATAAGGTGTTGCCTAAGACTGGTCAGTTTGGATGGTCGCAATATGATCGGGCTTACTGATATTTCACTTGTACCGCCAAACTCAATTCTATTTAGCCCGCCAAATGATGCCGCAGTTTGATCTTGAGATCCAACGCTCTCACCTATCTGAACCTGCTCAATATTAATGGCCTTTAATGCTAATTCGCGCTTTGACCACATTTCGTGCTTCAAAGCTGAAAGGGCATGGAGTAATCCTACAGTGAACGTCGAACTAGATCCCAGTCCAGATTGAGCGGGTAAATCTCCATGGTGAACGATATCTATACCTTTTTCAAAATCAAAAAAGCGAAGGCATTCCCGCACTGACGGGTGCTGGATCTCATCAATAGTTTTGGTTTCCTCGCGATGGTAGTAGCGGATCCGATATTTATAATCAAAGAATGGCGGCAAGTACCGGCAGGTAATATAAGAGTATTTATTGATGGTTGTACTCAATACCGCCCCACCATTTTCTCGGTACCAGGCTGGGTAGTCAGTTCCCCCGCCAAAAAAGGAAACTCGATAGGGTGTTCTGCAAAAAATCATCAACTGCTTTCTTAACTCAGGCCTAAGACAAAGTACTTCGGTACCAATGAACCGTCTTCGCAAGCCCGTCATGAATGGAGGTGCTTGCCTGAAATCCGAGTTGACCTTTTGCCTTTGAGACGTCTATCAAACGCTTCGGAATCATTGAAGGCTTTGTTAGGTCATAAACCACATTGGCATTGTCGTAGCCGTCAATCTTGAGCAATGATTGAAGTACTTCGCGAACTGTGCACGGCTTGCCCAAAGCTATATTGATTGGATCGAAACTCTCCTGCTTCTCCATCGCTAGCAACATTCCATCAATGAAATCTTGAACGTAGATGAATTCCTTCAAATCATTGCCATTACCCCAAACCACCAACGGGTCTTGCCGCTCAACAACCTTGCGAATGAGCGCCGGTATCACATGTGAAGTCTCCCATTCGAAGTCATCAAATTCCCCATAGATATTAGCTGGGCGAACGACGCAGACTTTCATGGGCTTTGCAATCTTAGTCGCATACATTTCACAAACAACTTCTGTGAAGCGCTTCATCCATGCTGAAATAAAATATGTTTCATAAAATTCATTGGTAACTTCATCTTCCTTGACTGGATGATCAGTCAAAGGGTAAACAACATTGCTGCTGATAAAAAGAAATTTTTTAACGCCAGCATGGTATGCAGCATCGAGCATAGAAACATTCATCAGTACGTTGGGTGTGAGATGAGTTAGGGGCGATTTAGTCATAACAGCAGCACCAGACGTGTTTGCAGCGCACATAAACACATAGTCAGCTCCTTGCACTACGGTCGCGCAATCTTCTTGATGCCGAAGATCAGCCCTTAAATATCGGATTCGATCATCTGTGAGCACCGGCGCCTTGTCATGGAGGGTGGCTGTTACAACAGCCCCAAGGTCAAGAAGGCGTTTAATAAGGTTGACACCAACGAATCCTGCCCCCCCAGTGACGAGAACATTTGCATTCTTGAACATCAGTTGATTCTCGAGAAAAGGTGCATTGTGAAACACATCAGTCGACAAATTTCCCTGCTTCGTCTCGACGGGACAAGATGGGATTTTTAATAGGCCACCACATGCTGTACTGGGGATCGTTCCACCGGATGGTGAACTGGCCAGCCGGGTTGTAATAGGTGTTCTGCTTGTAGTGGAACATTGCCCTTTCGCTCATCACCACGTGGCCATTGCCAAATTTAGGGGGTACTAGCACCTGATGGTGATTGTTCTCCGAAAGAGTGAATCCTTGCCACTGTCGATACTGGTTTGACGTTGGGTCGTTGTTCACAACGATCAGGTAAAAACTGCCCATGTGGCAAGAGATTAGCTTCCAAGTTTCACTGTCGCCGTGGATGCCGCGTAGTACATGTCGCGAGGAAATTGAGATATCGTCTTGCACAAAATCAACGTCAATGCCACTCTTTTGGTAAAGGTCGCGGTTGTACGTTTCAACATAAAGCCCACGAAAGTCTTCAAAAATAGCAGGCTTGATGAGCTTTACGCCGTTGAGTTTTGTATTTTCTACTTGCATATTTAGAATCCTTGATAATCGATTTCAATTTGAGCCATTCGACGATTTAAGAACCCCTCAAAAAGTCATTAAAGCGGAGACCAAATTAGCTGAGAATACCCTTCCAGCACAAGGCTACCAAAATGTGCCCGCTTGGAATGATGAATTTTTACTTTTCCCGTCTGCTCCAGTTCCAGAAGACGGGTTGGGTAGCCACGCCAGAAGTTGCGCGCCTCGTGAGCTTTCGATGCCGTGTAGTCAACCAGTTGGGATGGGTTATACCATTCGAAAATCGGCTCGATGTGATGTACACGGGATGGTTTTTTTCGTAACAGGAACTCTAGGAAAGCCTGCCAATTGGTGCCAGTCTGCTCCATCGCGCCAATGGTAATGACAGCTGAGTTTGGAGGAAACTCAAAATTCTCACTTGGATGGAAAAAATCGAAAGAAGTGCCCTGGGTACGCATGCCCCTGAGGGTGCGCAATGACTCCACGATATCCACTGACGGTTGAGCCCAATCTAGCCCGTGTATAACTTTCTCAGGAAACATTTCCGCCAATTTGGAGATATTGATTCCAGATCCGCAACCGAATTCGAAAATTGTGACGTACGACGATAAGTGATTAAGAAAGAACCAACGGGAAAATATTTTGAACCAATTCAATTCAAAATTTGGATCACGACTACGAACCAATTCACCATTAAGTCGAATAATCTCGCCAGGACGAATGTACTTGGGAATAAGGGCATCTAAATCGCCATTAGACTCCAGGAATGCTTTCAGGTTCTCGCCCCAACCTGTATCCCAACGACTCTTATCTTCGTTGGCGACAACAGTAAGCTTGCGATTTTCAATGCGCTCTAAAAGGCTAATAATGATTGAATCACGCTCTTTTTGTTTCAGTGGTTCATAGCCCCAATCGCATGCCGCGATATGGGCCAGACTTTCTTTATCAAGGCGATCCTTTGTAGTACCAAACAAGGCGGCGATTTCTTCAGTTGATAGTGTTTGCATTGTAAAAAGATTAAATGTTTGATTTTTGTTAATTTAAAAACTGTGCGTCTGGCCACCATCGACCACAACTTGGGCGCCATTGACTAAGCTCGCTAACTCAGAGCAAAGAAAAATGACAACAGAGGCCACTTCCTCGGGTGTACCCATTCGACCTAAAGGATAGTCTTTGTCGATCATCGCTTGGAATTCTTCAGGATTGACTTGTTTCTCTTCATCAAAACCTGTTCCGGGAATATAAATTCCCCCAGGCGCTACGGAGTTAAATGTAATGCCATCACGCACCAAGTAGTGCATCAAGGACAGTGACTTCATAAGCGCAGTTTCCGCGGCTTTTGCCATGTTAAACCAAGGCCTGCCCCCGCCTTCTTTGCCGTAAATAGACGTAATAGTAACAACTCGACCCCAGCGCCTAAGACGCATCAATGGTATTGCTCGCATGGTAAACAATGATGCAGCCCCTGCATTTTTTTGATAAACCTCGCGCCAAGTAGAGACATCAGTTTTTTCTGCGATGGGGTGACCCCATCTGCCACCACCACCAACATTATTCACAAGAATATCAAGGCGGCCCCAAAGGCTCTCTAATGTATCCATTACGCGTTCAATTTCTAAATCATTTAGAACATCTGCTTGTAATGTAATAAGTTGTCCGCGATACCCGATTAGATTCTGCTTAGCTTCAGTCAGACGATTTTGATTGCGAGAACAAATGCAAACATTACAGCCCTCCATCAGTAGAAGTTTGGTAATTGCCAATCCAATTCCATGGCTTCCCCCAGTAACCAGGGCATAGCGGCCTTCCAATGCTAGATTCAAAGTAGAACTTCTTTCATAGTATTCAAATTACTTTAAAAATTAGTCGAACATTTCAACTGGTCAGAAGGGGCCCTTAAACCGGTTTTCGTGACTAAAGAAATTTTCTTGACTGAGATCAATAGGCTTGAGCTTTAGTTCCCTTTCTACGGCACGAACAATAGTAGCCGCATTTGGATAAAACTCATTTTCAAGGACGCGAGCAGTCGGAGTGGGCGAATCGGCGAAACCAATACGGACAACAGGAGCTTTCAGGCGGCCAAAACATTTTTGATATACCCGCGTGGCAATTTCAGCACTCAGACCGCAATGAAGCCAATCGTTGTCGGCGATGATGCAACGCCCAGTTTTATTAACCGAGTCGATGATAATTTGGTCGTTAAGAGGTGCTGCGGCTCTAGGATCGATGATCTCTACCTTAACACCTTGCCTCAATAGAATATCCGCAGCCATCGCAGCTTCGACGTTCATCCAAGAGGTCGCCACAATCGTAATGTCTTTGCCTTTTCGAATGACATTGGGTTTTCCAATTTCGATTTGGAAAGTATCTTCTGGCACATGCCCGTTTTGCCAGTAAAGCCAACGATGTTCAATAAAAAGTACGGGGTTGTTGTCGCGTATGGCTGAGATTAGCAACCCCTTTGCATCGTAGGGGCTCGTCGGCATAACGACCTTCAAGCCAGGTATCTGCCCGAAGAGTCCATGCAGCTGCTTAGAATGTTGGAACCCTTGTCCCCATCCGCGACCCACAACCGCGCGAATTACCAAGGGGACGCTCAATTGCCCGCTTGTGCCATAGTGATAACTTGACATCATGTTAACAAGTTGATTCATTGCGAGCATCAAAAAATCAATTCGAATATGTGTGTGAATCGGACGCAAGCCATTTAGCGCAGCGCCCAAGCCGAAGCCAGTCATTGCATCTTCTGACAAAGGGGTTACAAAGCAGCGCTCTTCTCCAAACCTATCAGCCAAGCCATCGAGTGAACCAAATACTTTATTCTCAATTCCATACACAAAGACACTTTTGTCTCGCGCCATTTCTTGATGCATTGCCTCATTGAGCGCATCAGAAAAGCTGATGATGCGCTTATTCTTTGGTGAAGGAGTTTTAGGAAGCATAGACATGCTCAAGTAGTTCATTTTTTTCTGGGAATGGCGCATTTTTGGCAAGAGTGATACTATTTTCAACCTGCTTATCAATGACCGCTTCAATCTTTACAATCTCTTGTTCTAAAAGTCCTAGAGTGAGAAGTTTTTCTCTGGCAACGATCAGGGGATCTTTTTTCACCCAACGGTCATATTCAGATTTTGAGCGGTATCCTGTCCGCTCAAACCCTCCTGTCAATGCAAGCTGAATCTTTTCAAAGTCATTATTAATACCGATGTGTTGAAGCAATCGGTAATATTTCAAATGCATAAAGACCGGCCCTCCTTTATTCAGAATGTGATCAATTGCTCGCATGGCAAGCCCATAGATCACTTCTGGATCAGTGCTCTGACTTTCCAAAAGTAGACATCGATAGGCTTTTACAACGGCTGGAATTGATTTATACCCCTGTCGCTCTTTGGCCGTAACATCAACAGCTAAACCATTATCTTCACATACAAAAATGACGGGTAAATTCATAAGGCAGGCGACATTGAGAGACTCCAATACAACGCCCTCCTCAAACGCACCGTCGCCAAAAAATGTTGCGACTATTTTTCCATTTCTTTTTACTTTGTTTGCAAAAGCAGCGCCAACGGCGGGGGCAACAGTACTTGCCACGATTGCAGAAACACCTAACAAACCGTGTTTGGGAGCAACCAAGTGCATTGAGCCACCTCTTCCGCGAACGACTCCGGATGCTTTGCCATACATCTCGGCGAAAAACTGATTACTCTCACCAGTCTTGCATAAATACAGAGCATGACTTCGATAGTATCCAAATGCCTGATGCTTTTTTCCTAGTGCCAAAGAAATACCAGCTGTAATCGCTTCCTCGCCCATAGACATGTGCATAGGTGTTTTCATGTCATTTTCAGGGTAGTATTTGGCAATCGCCTGCTCAGCACGACGGGCCAAATAGACTTTTTTGTATAAATCAACATTAATTTTTTTGTGAGTAATTTTATTCATAAAAAATATTACTGGTTTTAAATCCAAACTCAATAGTGATTAAGCCTTGTCATCATTGGTTGATGAAGAAATTATTGGAGCGAGATATCTGCAATAGTGAAAACAAATCATCTTTTTCAATAGACTGGAAATCACTTGCGGATGCGTTCTCATTAACTTCATCACTATTTAGCATTCCTGGAATGACAGAGCTTACTTGGCTAAAACTCAAGCAAAACTTAATAGCCAGTGTGGTTGGTGACATATTGTACTTGCGAGCCACTTCAGAAAAAAATGTGCCCGCTTTGGCCCATAGCAATAACTGCTCTTTAGACCATTTCAAGCGATGGTCTCCTGGACTAAACTGCAAGCTATTAGACTGAAACGATCCTGATAAGAAACCAAAAGCCAGTGGAGTTCTGGAAATCAGTCCAACATTCTTTACTTGCGATTGTTCAAATAAACCACAGTCCAAAGCGCGCAAATCAATCAAATTCAAATTGCATTGAATTGCTTGCCATGGCTCGTTCAAAAATGCAAGTCCATGAGATGGGCTCTTCACAGATACGCCAACAAACCTTACCTTTCCAGTTTTAATTTGTTTTTTTAATATGTCAATCAATTCTAAATTGGTTGCAAGCGAGGGATCGGGATCGTGTAACTGTAATAGATCAACATAGTTTGTTTGCAGTCTTTGTAAACTGTTATTCAGTGAAGTTTCTACATTGCTCTGTGTAAAATCCATTTTTTCAGAAAACGAGTCATAGCCACACTTTGTGGAAATAATCACAGATTGACGGCAGTCCTTAAAAGCTGCGCCAATAAGAGTCTCACTATGACCATTTCCATAAATATTGGAAGTATCAAAAAAATTGATACCTCTATCCTTTGCCGCTAAAAGTGCGTTCAATGAACACTTGTCTGATGTTGCGCCGTAAGAATTATTGCCAGCAACGGCGCCACCGATTCCCCAGGCCCCAAAACCAATTTCTGAAATACTTAAATTAGTTGATCCAAGCGTTCTGTACTTCATGGCGTCAGTGATGCCCAGCCAATTCGGTATTCCGTACCTTAGTGCCATATAAGTAGGCACCTCTTCTATTGCCGTACCAGACCATTTCTCTAAACCAATCTTCCCATGAATTCCATTTTTCACTGGTTCTATCAATGATTAAGTTGATATTAGTTTTTTGTAATGGCTCGGTTTTTCCTAACCGGACATTTTGATAAAAAGTCTCGATGTCATAACTTAGTGACAATGAAATATCTGAGTTTTGAAATGGAATTTTAATAAGTACGGAGTTATAGTCAATTGACTCTTGAACTAGTTTTGAATTTAGAGATGAGCATTTTTGGAAGTTAGTTGTAATTAATTTGATAGACTCATCATAAAAAGAACTTAATTTGCCCTCTATGTTTAATTTAATTAAGGCATACTCTTCTGGAGGCCAATAAACATTTAACCATTCAGTTGAATGTATGAACTCTGCCTGTAGTCCATTTTGGATTCCTATTGCGGTTTTTTCAAACAGATTATTGATGTCACTTATGACAGGATATTTTATTGGATCAACGTTAGTGAAAAGTTCGAAAAAATCTCTATAAGAAACATCGTAAACCTCGTGAAGAATTATTGCCGGAATTTGCAACAATTTATTAAAATACAATAAATTAACCATCCAGCAAAAAGAACGAGTTTTTCTCCAAGATTCTGAGGGCATTGTTTTCGTTGCAACAACTAACTCCTGCCACTCGTCAACCCCACTGATGCTGTCATTTTTAGTTCCATGCCCATTTACAATCTTAGATTTAACTAACCTCATTTCATATTCGCGCTGATATTCAGGATCCCCCATCTCTGTATTTCGGAGTATAGAAAGATTGTTAAACTGAATTTTATTATGCTGGCCTTGGCTTATCAGCACAGATACTGCGTCAGCAATACTTTCATAAGTTTCACCTGGCATTGGCAAAATTAAATCAGTCATTGTATATACGCCATCATTTGCCAATTTATTTTGAATTTGTCTATACTCTTCCAAATTCATATTGTCACGTCGGACTGCGGTTAGAGTTTCTGGGTTTAATGATTGTTGAGACATGACGGTTGCTTTATTTAAGCCGGCACGCTCAAGTACTTTTAAAGCATCTATCGTATGCTTTTTTGGGTTTTTAGCATTTTGGGTCGATACGCCTTCTAAGTGACCAAATTTTTCCTTTGCTTCAGCAAAGAACTCAGCAATTTGAACATCTCGTTTTAGGATTCCAAAATTGGCATTGCATAGAAACACATAGGGTATTTTATTTTGGCCGAGCCACATCACATCATCGTAAATTTGATCTAATGGGAATTTACTAACCTTGTCTTCAGTTGCGCCGCCCCAATCGCAATATGTACACATATAGGGGCAGCCACGATCGGTCTCATACATTAATATCCACTTGTGTCCGGTATTTTCCAGCATGAGTCGATCAAAGACCCCAGAAGTAAGCGGCGATTGAGTTTCCGCCAGCTGCTCATCACTCATTCTAGGTAGCATGGAATTAAAATGAAAATTACCCTTGCTATCTATGTAGCTTATTGATGGAATTTGGGATTTATCTTTGCAGCGATCAACTTCCATTTGACTTAAAATTGTTGTAAATATTCTTTCGCCTTCTCCATGGCAGCCAATATCAATAAAAGGATTGTTTTTGTGATAATTTGCTGTAAATCTAACTCTTTCTCTTTTTAACTCAACTACATTGAGACCATCACTACGTATTCTTCTAAATTGCTTTTGACTATTAGGTAGCTGAGGCCCACCAAAAACAACAACGCCATTTGGTTGTATTTTTTTGTATTCATTAGCTATCGCTAATGAATTCATTTCATTCCAAACGTAAATACTAAAGCCTACAATGTCACAATCTTTAATTAAATCAACTGCCTCATCAATTTTCATAAATTGATATATGGGAGAGATAAATTCATATAGTTCTGGATTTTTTAAATGCTTTAGGGCATATGCCTGAAGCATTCCAACGGATAAAGGTAAATAATGTTGTCCAGAAAAACTGTTATTTAACTGAACAAACCCAACTTTAATTTTCTTTGTCATTTAAAGTACCTTCTAACTTGATTAATTAAAGATAATGCATTTGAGGGTACTTATAATACTTAAAAAGGGCCCTTAAAATGTTTGTAGAAGTCGCTCATTGACTTGTGGCTTGGAATAGGAACACCATGATCAACCCTGCCACGCACCAACCTGGCAACAGTGTCGATGGTTCTGTGCAGATCCGGGTAGTAGATGTCTTCCAGTGCCTTGGCTGTCGGACAAGGTGATGGTGCCATGCCCAGATTGACGACGGGGGCCTTTAAAACTGTTGGGTCGGTTTCAGCTACGATGCGGCACACTTCAGACGCCACGCCATAACCTAGCCAAGATGTGTCGGCAACAATTAGGCGCCCTGTTTTCGCCAAACTTTTCATGATCAAACCGCGATCGGGGTTAGATATATTGTGCAGGTCAATAACCTCACATTGAATGTCAAAGTCAGCTAAATAATTAGATGCTCGTAAAGCTTCCAGCACCATAATGGATGTGGCGACTATGGTGACATCACGTCCTTCCCTTTCCAATCTTGAGGCGAAGGGGTCGTCAACAAGAGGCCGTTGGCTGGCATTGAATGCAAGGTCATACATCAGGCGATGTTCGAACATAATGACTGGCCCACGGTGATGAGCCACGGCATAAGCATAGCTACTTACAATTGCATCTGGGGTGGATGGCATCAGAACCAGCAAACCAGGGATATGAGCGAACAATGACTGCAAAGATTGCGAATGTTGCGCGCCTTGCCCCCAAGAGCGGCCTATGACCATGCGCACCATCATGGGGACACTGAAATGACCGCCAAACATGTACTTGTATTTAGCCGCCATGTTGATGAGTTGATTGGCAGCCAATAGACCGAAATCGGCGCGTATGTGTGTGTTGATTGGGTAGAGGCCATTCAAGGCGGCACCGATGCATATCCCAGTTACTGCATCTTCAGAAAGAGGTGTTTCTATCACGCGCCCCGGAAATTCGCGGTGAAGCCCGGTCAGAGTTCCAAAAATCCCTTTGAAGTCAGTAACTCCCTGACCAATGATAATGGTATTAATATGGTCAGTCAGGGCGCTTCGCATCGCTGCGGCCAAACCGTCTCGATAAGTTGTATTGGCTGGAAAGCTTGAATGTTTTGACATGGCGATGGAAGTGTTACTTATACGATGTCTGACAGTAAGTCTTGGGGGCCAGGCAGCGGGCCAGCCTCAGCAAAAGCTACTGCAGCGGTAATTTCAGCGTCCAATTCTGGCAACAGTTTAGCCACCAATTCAGTATCTAAACAAAGCGGATCTCTTGCCATCCAATCACCAATGTCAGTTCGCGAGCGATAACCCGCGTCGTAGTCTTCTCCTGGGCCAACGTGCTCCTTGTACCGACAGGTGATGACTTCAATTAACCTTGGTCGACCATCCTTCCTCATTGCCGCAGTAATCCCGGCAGTGACATCTCCAATTCTCTGGAAGTCCCAGCCTTCTTCAATTCGCACTGATTCTATGCCGTATGCTTGAGCGTGCTTGTGTATGGCGTAGGTTTGGCGCTCGGTCAACGTGGTATGGACTGCCAGTCCATTGTTCTCGCAAAGAAATAACACTGGCAAGTTATAGAGCGCAGCGAAGTTTAATGACTCGTGGTAAGTTCCTTGTTCCGTTGCGCCATCACCAAAACATACCACGCTTAAGCCCGGTTTATTCTGGAGGCGGTTTGCAAGGGCAGCGCCTACTGCAAGAGAGATGGTGGAAGCAACAACTGCAGATGCACCCATAACACCGACCTCTGGTGCGGCAAGATGCATTGACCCTGCTTTGCCTTTGGACACGCCGTTCGCACGCCCGAAGAGTTCTGCCATCATAAGCTTTAGATCGCCTCCCTTGGCAAGGTAAAAGGCGTGGCCACGGTAAGTTATAAAAACCAGGTCTTCTTGATACAAAGATTCGCAAACGCCCACCGCAACAGCCTCCTGACCGATGGATAAATGCACTGGGCTCTGAATCTTATCGTATGGATAAAGTTCGATGATTTTTTCTTCGACAAGCCTAATTAAAAGTGCTTGCCGAAATAGCTTTTGATATCTCTTTTTATCCGTCATAAAATTAAATTAGAATTATTTTTATTAACATTTAAATTTTAATATTTAAGCCAAGTAAATCCCGAGAATCGCAAGTGATGGCGAAACATATATTCTGCCAGATTTCATCATGGCAGATAAATCACCCAGAGAGAATCGTTCAACAGTATGGATCTCATCGTCGTGGTGGTGTTTGTCAGCGAATTCTTTTTCAGAAATATCGACCCTGAAAACATAAGCAAGGTTTGGTACTCTGGTCGATGAGATGGCAATTGGCGGCATAGGTAAGAAACGACTCATATCTGCAATGAAGATCCCTGTCTCTTCCATGAGTTCGCGAGATGCCGCTTGTACGGGGGCCTCGCCTTTCTCAGCTCCGCCCGCGGGCAACTCAAGTGTCATGTCATTTATCACCGGGCGTTTCACCCGCACCATCACGATCGAATCACCATTTACTACGGGCAATATCGCTACTTGGGGCAGGTGGTAATCTATGGTGTAGAATCCGCCCCTGTTCCTCAGGGAAAACCAAGGATTTTCATGCAGGGTTTCGACTGGCAAGAGTTCCTTGCAAGCGATGCTTGACAAACGCGGATCCCAATCGCTAAAAGGCGGGAAAATAGGATCATTAAATCGAGTCATCTTATCGGACAAGTACGCTTGCACCTGAGGCGATGCGATGCCGCCAGTAGTCCAGTAAGTCTTTCATCGTTTGCTCAAATGGTATGAGCGGCGCCCAGCCGGTATGAGCTCGAAACTTGCTCGTGTCGGGCACCTGAAGGTCTGCGTCGATTGGGCGAAGCCTTGTTGAATCGACTTCGATTTCGATATCTTCGCGAGTCGAAATCGAAAGTAGATAATCCAACATCTGTCGCACGGTACATGAATGACTACCCCCAATGTTGTAGGACTCTCCTGATACGGGGTTGACCGTAACAAGCATGTAGTAAGCACGCACAGCGTCACGAACATCTGCCCAAGTTCTAAGAGACTCAAGATTTCCCACCTTTAGAACAGGGGGTATGAGGCCATATTCAATCAAAGCAATCTGTTTTGCGAATGTTGACTCTGCGAAAACATCACCTCGCCGTGGGCCAGTATGAGTGAACATGCGAGTAGTAATCACTTTTTGTCCATAAGCTTCGGCGTGGTAGCGCCCAACAAGATCGGTTCCCACCTTAGATATCGCATAGGGTGATGCTGGATGAAAATTGCAGTCTTCGTTGATGGGAAGTTTGTCAATTGGAACACGCCCATAAACTTCAGAAGATGAACAGACATGTATTACAGGATCAATATTAGGACAGCGCCGCAGCACTTCCAAAAGGCGCTCTGTTCCCAGTATGTTCGTATCAAGCGTATCTAGGGGTGAGGTAAAACTGGTTAAAGGGTAGCTCTGCGCCGCCAAGTGAAACACGAAGTCGGGCTTTGCTGCCTCAATAACGTTATGAAGTGACACGTAGTCACCAAGGTCACCTGTCAGAAACGTCAGTCGATCTTTTCGATTGGCGCGGTCTAGTAAATGTGAAACGTTATCTAAAGGACTGCGCCAACGGCACATTCCATAAATATCCCACTCCGTTTTTTCAAAAAGAAAATCGGCAAGGTGTGACCCTACCATACCGGTGATCCCAGTTATTAATGCTTTAGGCCTCATATTAATTCAACTTAGCCTGATCAGGTAAAAAATTTGTTTAATGTTAACACTAGTCAAGTGAAAAAGTATTCATTTCAAAGGTGAAATATCTTGCTGGATTTTTTATACTTTTAAGTGGTTAGGTTTTTCGGGTCAGGGTTAACCTGGAGCTAGCAAGAAACGAAATGAGGTTGACTTGAAAGCCTTCGGAAACCAAGCGACAGGCAAGAGTTCGGTGATAATTTTCAGTTGTCTCAAAACCAATCTGGCAGGACTTAGGGAGTTGGTGGATCAATTCAATTAGGAGGCCAGGGTCTTTGGCCGAATTTCCCATTCGAAATCGCTTCTTAATCGATGGTACGACTCGCCCACCTCAAACGCCTGCGCTCCCAAGCCCTGCTGCACTCTCTCATGCATCTGCTCGTAGCCCCTCTCCATATTGCGCGTCAAGCGCTGCGTGTCAAACAGCGGCGAGTCTTTCCTGTT